>Ga0079997_115047_pt1 | contig 141261 bp, 110 predicted proteins | sample PerSpoCPS_CMetaG_FD_69200 | JGI IMG/M metagenome (GOLD analysis project Ga0079997, IMG submission 69200) | Archaeal communities from Yellowstone National Park, Wyoming, USA - Perpetual Spouter C (PS_C) MetaG (SPADES assembly) (version 2) | ecosystem: Environmental > Aquatic > Thermal springs >...
TCAGACTCCAGCCCTTCCGCAGACCCAGCATCGTTCTGACCTCCATCGGTTTAGCATATCCCCCTAACTTTGCGGGGTGCGTTTACATTATAGCACAGAATTTCGCGATTGTCAAGGGGGGACAGGGGAATTTGGGGGGAAATTCGGGTTTTTCTTGGGGGCTGAATGGGGGTTCACCATCTTGAGTTGGTTTTTGTCAGCGAGGCAGTGGGGCGTTATAGAGGCGCGCAGGTATAATCTCCCTGCGATGAAGGCGATTTGTAAAACCCAGTCCGATGTGGGGCTGGCAGTGTGCGAGGTTCCTGAACCTACAATCGGAGAGCAAGAGGTTCTCATCCGTGTGGTGCGCTCCTCGATCTGTGGCACGGATTTGCACATCTACCAGTGGGATTCGTGGGCGCAGAGTCGGATGAAGCCCCCTGTGATTGTCGGGCACGAGTTTTGCGGCTATGTGGAGGCAGTCGGCAGCGAGGTTTCGCATGTGCAGGTGGGGGACTTCGTGGCGGCGGAGAGCCATATTGTGTGTGGGTACTGCACGCCGTGCCGACTGGGGCAGGCGCATGTATGCGTGAACACGCGGATACTGGGTGTGGATGTGGACGGCGGCTTTGCGCCCTATGTCGCTATCCCCGCCGCGAACGCCTGCAAGACTGACCCCAGCCTGCCGCCCGAAGTGGCGACGGTGCAAGAGCCGCTGGGCAACGCCGTGCATGCGGTGACGGCGGCGGATGTGCGCGGCGCGACGGTGCTGGTTACGGGCTGCGGCGCAATCGGGCTGTTCAGCATCGGCGTGGCGAAGGCGCTGGGTGCAACGCGCGTGATTGCGACAGAAGTGCGTCCCTACCGCGCGGAGCTTGCCCGACGCATGGGCGCGGACGCCGTGCTGAACCCGACGACCGATGATGTGCTGGGCTACATTCGGCGCGCCACCGATGGGCTGGGCGTCGATGTCGCGCTGGAGATGTCGGGACACCCTGCCTCAATAAACCTCATCACCCGCACCATCCGCCCAGGTGGCGAGGTGAGCCTGCTGGGGCTGTTTGCCCAGCAGGTGACGCTCGATCTCAACGCGCTGATTTTCAAGGGTGTGGCGATTCACGCCATTATCGGCAGGCGGCTGTTCCACACTTGGCAGGTCATGCAGAACCTGCTGGGGTCGGGCACGCTCGATGTGCGCCCTGCCATCACGCATGTGCTGCCCTGGTGCGAGTATGAGCACGCCTTCGAGCTAATGGCGTCGGGGCAGTCGGGCAAGATTGTGCTGACTTGGGAGGAATGAATGCGCATCGCCGCGCTGGACTATGGCGCGCAGCGGATTGGAGTCGCGGTGGCGAACACAGAGGTCGGCATCGCCTTCCCCGCGACGGTGCTGCCGAACGACATTGAGCAGGTGGTGCGATGGTTGCAGCAGGAGCGTATCGAGCGCGTGGTGATTGGCGCGCCGTACATGCTGTGGGGCGCGCAAAGCGCACAGCTGCAGGCGGTGGAGGCGTTCGCCGAGCAGTTGCGCCAGCGGCTGGGCATTCCCGTCGAGCTGTACGACGAGCGACTGACCACTCAGGAGGCGGAGCGTCGCCTGCGCGAGGGCGAACTGCCCCGCAAAAAGCGCGAGGCGGTCGTGGACGCCGTAGCCGCCGCTATTTTGCTGGACGCCTACATGCGCGCCCAGAAACGCAATCAGCCACGCTGAGCGGCTACATCGCCTGTAGCAGCTCCAGCATCTGGCGGTCTAACTTGTGCCCGCGCCATGCTTGGTACTCCACATCGGCGCGGTCGCTGTCGAGGACGCCGAACGGTCCGCGGAAGTTCCACAGCGCCCAGCCCCAGCCCGCCTGCTTCCACAGCGCCAGCAGGTCGCGCATCCACGCCAGCACGACGGCGTGTGGGGTGTGCTTGTACGCGCCGAACTCGCCGACCATGACGCCGACGCCCTTGCTTTCCAATGTCTTCCACGGGGCGTAGTAGCGTTCCCACAGGCGCGCCTTGTCCCACACGGTGTCGCCCTCGCGCAGGGGGTACTCGCGCGGCGGCTCCATCTGATCAGCGCCTGGTACCCATTCCGCGCGGTAGTGGGTTAGTCGGAAGGGCTGGTAGCCGCGCGTCGCCTGCGCGACCTGCAGCGGGATGAGGTCTTCGTTGGGCGTCATGCCCCAGTCGCGCCCGTCGCACACAATCAGGCGATTGGCGTCCACCTCGCGGATTGCCCCCACGACGCGCTCGACTACCTTGCGGTGTGACTCGGCGTCCACATTCGCAGGCTCGTTGAACAGGTTGAAGCTCAGCTGGCGGTTCGGCTTGCCCTTGTAGCGTTTGGCGAACTGCGTCCAGTGGTGGATGCACAGCCGCTGCGCCTCTTCGTCCTTCCAGAGGTTCAGCGGCTCAGGCGGCGAGGCGACCGTGTAGCCCGGCGCGCGATGGAAGTTGAGCATCACATGGATGCCGTGCTTCTCGCCGAACTGCACGGCGCGATCGATCTCACGCAGCTCGGCTTCCTTGAGGCGGTAGGGGTTGTCGCTCTCTGTCCAGATGCGGTAGTCCAGCGGCAGGCGCACGAAGTTGAAGCCCAGCTCGGCAATCCACTCGAAGTCTTTCTCTTCAAACGGTCTGTTGCTCCACTCCAGTCCGAACTTATTCAGCAGGTTGAACCCACGCCAGCGCGGGAGCTTGCGCGGGGTCGCCTCGGGCAGTGCGCGTTGGGTCATAGCAAAAGAGAGTGTACCCCATCGGGTATTCTATCCCCCCGATGTGGCGCGTGTGGTGTTGGGTATGGCTGGCAGGCATAGTAGCGAGCGCGTTTCCCCAGACGCTGCCGCCGTCGGTCGCACTCACACGGCGCATGGGGCTGGAAGGGCGCGTGATGTGGGTGGATGCGACGGCGAACCTCTCATGGCTAATTGACCGCGCCCAAATCCGCCAGTTCGTGCGCAAGTGCCGCGAGGTGGGCGTCAACTGCATCGTGCTGGATGTCAAGCCCATCAGCGGGCATGTGCTATACAACAGCCAGATTGCACCGAAGCTGACCGAATGGCGCGGGGTGCAGGTTCCCCCCGACTTGGATGTGCTGCAGGTGTTTCTGGAGGAGGCGCACGCCGTTGGTCTGGAGGTGCATGCGAACATCAATGTGCTGTCGGAAGGGCACAAGATGTTCAGTGTGGGTCCCGCGTATGAGAACCCCGACTGGCAGATGGTCGCCTACTCGCGTCGGCGCACGCTGGTGTTGCCCGATGGGTCGCGCTACGACCTGAACCGCTTCGACACGACCCCGCCGCCCGACGGGATTGCCGCGTATCGGCGCAACCCCGCGCCGACGCCCCCTGCAGGGCGCACTTGGGCGTATGCGATTCTGACAGATGACCTGCGCGTGCAGGCGGTGATTGACGGGCAGTTTGTGTCGCGCCCGCTGACGCCCCCCGAAAACGGCTGGATCCTCGTCGCCGATGGGCAAGCCGCGCTGAGGCTGGAGCGGATGAGTACGCTGGGCGTCGGGCTGACCCTGCAGACGCAGCCGATTCTGCAGCCGATTGCCGAATCGGACACGGAGGGCATCGCCGTGTTCGTGAACCCGCTGCACCCCGAAGTGCGCCAGCGACTGCTGGGCATCATCCGTGAGATTGTGCAGAACTACCCGATTGACGGCTTCGTGCTGGATCGGATGCGCTGGGCGAATGTGTATACCGATTTCTCGGAGCGCACGCGCGCGGCGTTCGAGGCGGAGTATGGGCGCGTGGCGAACTGGCCCGACGATATTGTGCGCCCGCCGACGCTGCCGCGCGAGGGCTATCAACGCGGACCGCGCTTTGCGGAGTGGGCGGAGTTCCGCGCCCGCGTGATTCGCGACCTGCTGCGCGACATTCGGCGCACGATAGAGTCGACTCGCCCGGTGCCCATCGGCGCGTATGTCGGCAGCTGGTACCCGATTTACTTCGAGCTGGGCGTGAACTGGGGCAGCGACGCGCTGGCGCGCCCCTATGGGTTCGTCAGCCCCGAATACCGCTTCACCTCCTACTTGTACGACATGGACTACCTGATGCCGGGCGTCTACTACAACATTCCGTTTATGAACGAGGCGGCGCTGTATGATGGCGACGAAATCCGCACGGTGGAGGGCATGACGCGCCGCGTGATGGAGTGGACGAACGGCGACCTGTTTGTCTATTCGGGCATCTACGCGCTGGACTATCGGGGCGACCCTGCGGGTTTTGAGCGGGCGATTCGCGCGGCGCGGCTGAACTCGCACGGCGTGATGATTTTCGACGCCTCGCACATCGTGCAGTGGGACTGGTGGGAGACGATTCGGCGCGGGCTGGGCGTGCCCGACGGCTTCGCGAGCGAAGCGACGCCGCTTGCCCCGCACCAGTTGCCGACGCTGCTGCCGACCTTGCGAAACGGGGGGTTAGGGCAGTAGCGCGGGCGGGGCTTCTGCAGGGCGCGCCCTTCTGCCACGCCTTACCCTCGCGAAGCGGGGGGGGAACCTGCAGGAGGGCGGGCAATCCATAGACTCTCAACACGCGATTGGTATAACAGTGTACCTGAATGAAGCGTGGGCATAGTGGAATGGGCAAGGTATACTTGTAGACATGAACGAACGCGAACTGTTGAGCCGTATCACCCGCGACCCCAACATCTGCCATGGCAAGCCCGTTATTCGTGGCTTGCGCTACCCCGTGTCCACCTTGCTGGAGCTGCTTGCAAGCGGCATGACACCCGAAGAGATTCTACAGGACTACCCCGATCTTGAAATGGACGACTTGCGAGCAGTACTGCTGTACGCGGCGCGTCTCTCTTAGGATACCTCGACTTGGCATTCCCTATGTCGAGACAGAGACCCTGTAGAGTCCAACAGCGCGCTTGATCCCACGAAATGTCCAGCCCAAGACATACAGCCGACCTGCCTCGTCCACCGTCAGCCACTGCACTTGCGACTTTGGAATCAAATCCCGTAGCACACCACCTCGTCCGTTCAACTGTACACGCCAACTCAGCGAGCCATCTGCTCGTGTGCGCGCTACCTCGGTGATAAGTGTTTGCGCTTCCTTAATATACCATTCGCGTGCCCAAAAGAAGCTGTTCCAACGATCCGCTCCGAAAAGATACCACGACACATTCGGTGCAGAGCTTCCCTCCGCCAGTGCGGCGGGCATCTCTACGCGTCGAACTTCCTCCGAAGGAGTACGCGGTGCGTCACCCTGACACCAGATACGCCCTTGCTTATCTGCCGCAAAGCCGACTATTCCGTCCAGTCGGCTCAAAGGCTCGCCTGCAGGAGAGTAGAGATACAGTCGCTCGTCTTCGTGAATGAGTAGCGAACCGTCGCGACGCACTGCCAGCCGATAGGGCGGCGCGCCTGCGAACTGGTCAGCTCGCTCGCCGAACCCGCCTCCAAAACGCTTGAGCAAGTTCCCTTGCAGATTCAGCAAGGCTACCGTGTAGTCGGACAGGAACACATACAGGTGGTTCTGGGGAGCGAAGGCAACGCCCCAGAACTCTGTCTGGTCGCCCAAAGGCGCACGGAGGAGGCGTTTGGAGCGTCGCTTCAAGTCGAGCAGGAGCAGGTTGGCGTCGTTGCAAATGGCTATTCTGTCTCCTGAGGAATCGACGGCGAAAGGGTATCCCGCGCCGTCGTACTGGATAGGGGGCACAGCGAACTGTCCCGCTGCGCGCCCCTTGTCTGCCTTCAGTAAGGTGTCTACCTGCACAATCGGCTTGCGCATATGTTCCCTCCCTCGATTGTAGCACAGGATTTCGGGTTTGTCAAGATGGGATGGGGAATTTGTCCTGATTCTCAATAGGGCTCAGTACGGGTGGACTGCCGTGTGAGTAAGCAATAGGCACCTGACGCACATCTGCTAGCACAAATCTGGTATCTTAAGGCAGTCATGACAGGGAATGTGCTGGCGGCGCGATATGAGTTGATTGAGCAGCTGGCGGAGGGTTTGCTGTTTCATGTGTATCGCGCGCGCGATTTGAGCCGTTCGCGTGTGGTGACGCTGAAGGCGTTGCGTGCGCCGTATGCGCAGAACCGCCCGCTGCTGGACGTGCTGCAGATGACGCTGGACGCACGGAAGCGACTGCGCCACCCGAACCTGCCCGAACTGTACGAGGTGGACTTGGAAGCGCAGCCCCCGTTTTTCGTGGAAGAGTTTGTGCGCGGGCTGGACTTAGCAACGCGCATCCGCCGCACCGCGCCGTTCACCGTGCCGATTGCGGTGGAGATTATGATCGGCGTGGTGGAGGGTCTGCAGGCGATTCACAGCGCGGGGCTGACGCACGGCGACTTGCGCCCTTCGAACATCATCGTCGGTTCCGAGTGGCATGTGTGGCTGAACGGGGTAGGGATGCGCGAGGTCTATCGTGCCGAGCCGGGGCTGGCGGCGGCGCACGAGGCGCGCGCGGCTGCCTACACCGCGCCCGAACTGTTTCGCGGGGGCGCGCCCAGCGTCGCCGGCGATATCTATGCCTGCGGGGTCATCCTGTTCGAGATGATCGCCGCCGCGCCGCCGTTTGTGGGCGAAACGCCCGTGCTGACTGCCGAAGCGCACCTGAACGACCCTATCCCGTCGCTGCGCCAGCGCAACCCTGCGACCCCGCGCACGGTGGAGGGCATCGTCGCCAAGTGCCTGCAGAAAGACCCCAGCCAACGCTATGCCAGCGCGCTGCACCTGTTGAACGACCTGAAAGCGGTGCGCGACGCGCTGCGCTTCGGCAAGTCGCTGGGCTGGTCGCCGATTGATCTGCCCGATTTGCGCAGCGCAAGCCTTGCCCAAAGTGATATTTTCGCGCGAAAACCTACACAGCCGTCCCCGCCTGTTGTCGAGGAAGACGAAGAGGAAGACGACATCCCGCGCTGGCTGCGCACGATGCTGCGCGTGATGGGCGCGCTGGTGGTCGTGGGGCTGGTGATCGGTTTCGCGGCGTGGATGGCGCTGCGCTTTGTGCCCGAAGACCGCCCCGTGCCCCAAGTGGTCGGCAAGCCGCTGGAGGAGGTGAACCGCATCCTGCGTGAGGCGGGCTTGGAGCCAGAGGTGCGGCTGGAAAGCTACAGTGAGCAGTACCCGCCAGGCGTCGTCTACTCGGTCAGCCCGCCCGAAGGACGCTTGGTGCGCAAGGGCAGCAAGGTCTACCTGTGGGTGAGCAAAGGCTCGCGCTTTGTTCAGGTGCCGAATGTGCGCAACTTACCCGAATCGCGCGCCCGCCGCGAACTGGAGGGCATGGGGCTGGTGGTGATGGACGCCGTCGAGGAGCGGCATGACGCCGAAATCCCGCTGGGCTATGTGATTGGCACCGTGCCACCCGCAGGCGCGCGGATTGACCGCTCGCGCCCCATCAAACTCATCGTGAGCATCGGCACAGGCTACGACACGCCACAGACGCCCTCAGAGACTACTCCGCCGCCCGATACGCGCCCGCCCAACGAACCGCGACGCTATTTCGATGTGCAAGTGGACCTGACCGACCAGCCCGACCGACGCATCCGCATCGAGGTGGAAGACGCGCAAGGCAGGCGCACCGTGTTCGACGAGACCCGCGCAGGTGGACGGGTGCATGTCATCTCCGTAGAGGCGTATGGCAAGCGGGTGCGCATCCGCGTCTATGTGGACGACGAACTGGTGCAGGAGATCGTGAAATGAAAGCGCAGCAGCCCCTGATTGCTCCGTCAATCCTCTCCGCCGACTTCGGCGCGATGCGCGAGGCGGTGATTGCGCTCACCGAAGGCGGCGCGGACTGGATTCACTTCGATGTGATGGACGGGCACTTTGTGCCGAACTTGACTTTCGGTGCGCCGATGGTCGCCGCGCTGCGCCCGCATTCGCACCTGCCCTTTGATGTGCATCTGATGATTGAACACCCAGAGCGGCTGATTCCTGACTTCGCGCGGGCAGGCGCGAACAGCATCACGGTACATGTGGAGGCGTGCGTGCATCTGCATCGCGTCATTCAGCAGATTCGTGAGTTAGGCTGTGGGGTAGGCGTCGCGCTGAACCCGCACACGCCGTTGGAAAGCATACGCTATGTGCTGCCCGCGATTGACCTGCTGCTGGTGATGACCGTGAACCCTGGCTTTGGCGGGCAGGCGTTTATCGACCTGATGTACCCGAAGATTCGCGAGGCGGCGGCACTGATTCAGCGCGACGCGCCGCATGTGCTGTTGCAGGTGGACGGCGGCGTCTCGCCCGACAACGCGCGGGAACTGGTCGCGTGCGGGGCGCAGGTGCTGGTGGCAGGCTCCAGCGTGTTTGCTGCGCCGACCCCGCAGGCGGGCATCAATGCGCTGCGCCTCGCGTTGATGAGCCAGAAAGCATGAGCAAGCGACTGTCGTACCGAGCGTGGATGGCGATTCTGCTGGGGGCGTTGGTGGGGCTGATCCCGCTGCGCTTTGTGCTGTTGAACGCGCTGCCGCGCGAGACCGCCGACGAAAAGCGGCTGTGGCTGCTTGCGGCGAGCGCGCTGCTGGTGATTGCGGTCGGCTTGCTCTTCGCGCTGATTTGGCTCGCCCTCAAGGACATCCAGCAGATCGGCGAGCAGTACCGCAAGGCGCACCGTGAGGCGTTTGAGGAGATGACCGAGCAGATTCGCGCCGATTACCGACGACGGCGCGAACGCGAGCAAGGGAGCAAGAATGGCGCTGAGTGAGCAGGACTTGCAATGGATGCGCTGCGCGATACGGCTTGCCAAGCGCGGCTTCCCTGCGCCCAACCCGCATGTGGGCGCGGTAATCGTGAAAGACGGCGTGCTGGTGGGCGAGGGGTTCCACCCCTACAAGGGCGCGCCGCACGCAGAGGTGTTCGCGCTGCAGCAGGCGGGTGAACGCGCGCGCGGCGCAACGCTCTATGTGACGCTGGAACCGTGCTGCCACTACGGCTCCACGCCCCCCTGCACAAACGCCATCCGTGCCGCAGGAATCGCCCGTGTGGTGGTCGGCATGCTGGACCCGAACCCCGAAGTGAACGGCAAGGGCATCCAGCAACTGCGCGAGGCAGGCGTGCAAGTGGAACTGCTCAGCCCCGACATCCCCGCCGAAGCGAAACTCATCGATGCGCTGGAGGCAGTGAACCGCATCTATCTCTACTGGCGTCGGCACAATCGCCCCTTCATCACGCTCAAAGCGGCGATGAGTCTGGACGGCAAGATTGCCACGCACACGGGCGACTCGAAGTGGATTACGGGCACGCGGGCGCGCGGGATGGCGCACAGGCTCCGCGCTGAACATCAAGCCGTGCTGGTCGGGGTGGAGACAGTGATTCGCGACCGCCCGCGTCTGACCGCGCGGGTGCGCGGGGTGGTGAACCAACCACTGCGGGTCGTGCTCGATGCGCAGGTGCGTCTCTACCGCTGGCATCGCAAGCCACGCGAGATGCCTATCCTGAACACTTGGAGAGGATCGAAGCACTTTCCCACGATCGTCTTCTACAAAGGGCTGCCATACTATTTCGGCGGCAAACAGTTGCACGAGCGGGCGCGCTGGCTGGAAGCGTTGGGCGTTTCTACAGTGCCTGTCTACTCCAACCCTGAAGACCCCTACCGTGTCAGCGTGTGGGAGGTCGTGGACTATTTATGGACCATATGCGGGGTGCGAAGTATTTTAGTGGAGGGCGGAGGGCAGGTCGCGGCGTCGTTCTTGGAGGCAAAACTTGCCAATCGGATTGCGTACTTCTATGCCCCAAAGCTGATTGGCGGCGTGGAGGCACGCACGGCGTTGGAGGGGCTGGGCGTCGCCGAAGTCGCACTCGCCCCGCGGGTAGTGAACATCACGCACCGCAAACTCGGCGAGGACTGGCTGATTGAGGGCGATATCGTGTATCCCGACTAAGCCAGCACCGCCTGCACCAGCTCGCGCGCGGCGACGACCGACTCGGCGAACACCTGTAGTGCGAATTCGGCATCGCGCTCGGTTAGGATCAGCGGCGGCTCCATGCGAATCACCTTCGGGTTGTTTAGCGTGTATGCGGCGATGACCCCGCGCTGGATCATGTTGGTGATGGTCAGCTCACCGAAGTCCGCCTCGTGGAACTCGACACCGATCATCAGCCCGCGCCCACGCACTTCCTGAATGAAGTCGGGATACTCGGCTTGCACTTGGCGCAGTCCGCGCAGGAGTTTTTCGCCGACGCGCTGGGCGTTCTCTACCAGTCCCTCTTGCTCGATGACCTCCAGCGTTGCCAGCCCGGCGGCGCAGGCGAGTTCGTTGCCGCCGAAGGTGCTGGTGTGCAGCAGCGGGTTCTCGCCGAACATCTCCTCCCACAGCGCCGCGCCTGCCGAGAAGGAGCCGATGGGCATCACGCCGCCGCCCAGCGACTTGGCGAGCGTCACGATGTCGGGGCGCACGCCCGAATGCTCCACACCCCACAGCTTGCCCGTGCGTCCCAGTCCCGTCTGCACCTCGTCCACGATTAGCACGGCATTGTAGCGGTCGCACAGCTCGCGCAGGCGGGGCAGGTAGTCGTCGGGCGGGATGCGGATGCCGCCCTCGCCTTGAATCGGCTCGATGATGACGCCTGCGGTCTGCTCGTCGAAGTGCGCAGCGACGGCGTCGGCGTCCCCGAACGGCACATGCACAAAGCCTGGCAGCAGCGGGTCGAACGGCTTGCGGTACACTTCGCGCCCGCTGGCGGAGAGGCTGCCCATCGTCTTGCCGTGATAGCTGCCGATAGCGCTAATCATTTTCACGCGCCCTGTCGCCTTGCGCGCCAGCTTAATCGCGCCCTCTACCGCCTCTGTGCCAGAATTGCAGAAAAAGCTATACTGTAGGTCGCCAGGCAGCACCTCCGCCAATTTCGCTGCCAGCCGTGCTTGTGGGGCGTTGAACATAATCTTGCTGGGCATCGGCATCATATCCAGCTGGCGTTTGACCGCCTCCACGACTTTCGGATGGCGGTGTCCCAGCGCGAACATGCCGTACCCGCCCAGACAGTCCAGAAACTTGCGCCCCTGCGCGTCCCAGATATAGCACCCTTCGGCGTACCACTCCACGCCCAGCCCCGCAAAGCGCAGCACCTTTGCCAGACCGGGGTTCAGGTGACGCTCGGTCAGTTCGGCAATCTCGTCAGTAAACGCTTCGGGATTCGTCGGAAACTCTCGCATCGCACCGTCGCTCCTTGCGGGGGATTATACCTGACGAGGCTCGGTGTCCCCCATGGCGTACGAGGGCGTTGAAACCTTTCGGCGGGTTTGCTTACATTAGCGGGCAAAGGTGTGAGTTTACTTCCATTGGCGGCTGGAGCAGGCGAAGCATCTCGTGGGCGACGAAGAGGCATCGGCGGGGCGCGCACCGCCTCATTTTATCTGCCCCGCAGGCGACCACAGCCCCAGCTCTTCCAGCCGTTGCGCAAGCGTCGCCAGCGGCAGCCCGACCACATTGAAGTAGCAGCCCTGCACTTTCTCAATCAGCAGCGCGCCGTACTCCTGGATGCCATATGCGCCCGCTTTGTCGAACGGCTCGCCCGTGGCGATGTACCAGCGGATCCAAGCGTCGCTGAGCGGGCGGAAGGTCACGCGCGTGCGCGGCGCGTCCAGCACTGTGCGCACCGTGCGCCCCTCGCGACGCAGCAGCAGGCACAGTGCGGTAATCACCGTGTGCGTGCGCCCCGACAGCAGGCGGAGCATCTCAAACGCCTCGCGCTCGTCGGCGGGCTTGCCCAAGATGCGCCCGTCGATGACCACCAGCGTGTCGGCAGCGATGATCAGCGCGTTGGGGTAATGCGGGGCGACTGCTTCCGCTTTGGCGCACGCCAACCGCTTGCCCACCAGCGCAGGGCGCGCCGCGCGTTCGGGCAGACGCTCTTCGATCTGCGCAGGGTGGACTTCGAAGGGCACGCCGAATAACCGCATCAACGCCTGTCGCCGCGGCGACCCCGAAGCCAACACCCAGCGCAGAGGCTCCATCGTTAGTCTAACTCCGCCTCAAGGAAGCTGCGGATGTCCGCCTCGCTCATCTTCGGCTCGCCGGGAGCCACATTGTTCAGCTTGCCCTCCAGCATCCACCGCTCTAACTGGTCGACAAGGTCATACAGGTGGTCGAACGAGTCGACGATGAACAGCAGCGGCTGATAGTGGTCGATCTCGAAGTGCTGGTTGATGACCCACTCCAGTTGGATGGGGTAGCGTTGCACTTCGGGCGACTCGATGGCGTGGGCAATTTCGCCGTAGGAGCTGAGTAGCCCGCTGCCATACACCTTCAGCTCGCCGTTTTTGCCGCGCATCAGCCCGAACTCGATGGTGAACCAGAAGAATCGCGCCAGCGCACGCAGGATGCTGGTGATGCGCTGCACCTGCAGCTCGGTGTCTTTGATTTCGCGCACGAGTCGCGCCGCGGTATGCGCCGCCTCGCCGAAGCGCACCAGCGTATCGGCGAACCGCTTGTCGGTGTGCATCGGCACATGCCCTGCGATGTCGTGGAAGATGTCGGGTTCGGGCAGGTAGTCCAGCGAGTTGATGTCGCGCACAGTAATCGTGGTCGGGAACTCGCGTCGGCGTAGGCAATCGAAGAAGATGTAGGCAGGCACATAGCCCGTGACCGCCTTCGCCTTGAAACCCGTCAGCGGCGCAAGGAACCGGTTCACATCGTCTAAGCGGGGCACACGGTTCGGGTCTAAGCACAACTTCGACACGCCTTCCAGGAACTTCTCGGTGGCGTAGCGTTGCCAGCGGTCTTGGATGCGTGCGTACAGGCGTCGCCACGCTTCGTGGTTCTCCTCGGAATACAGTTCGTAGGGTTGCTCGATGTAAAGCTCGCCGCGGCTGCGGGCGACCTCGATAAACGGGGCTTTCGTGGTGGTCAGCCCCATGCCGGGGTAAAACTGCTGCGTCTGTGTTAGCGCCATCGCTCTCATCCTCCAAGGGTATAGGATACCCAAAGCTACGCTCCACAGATATGGTGCATAGCAACCGGAGTGGCATGTCCGATTCTGGAAGTATGTGAGAGTTTGGATAACACTACGGTATAATTGCCGCGCTGTAAGCGACAGCATTAGGCGCGTTGCCGCTACGAATTGCCATGAGAGACAAGAACGGTTCGCAGAACAACCAACAAGGCGCACTCAACCCGCTGGGATGGGCGGTTGTCCGATTTACGCAGCGCACGCGCGGGGGCAAGACCACTCAAAAATTCGCGTGGGTCAAGATGCGCTATCAGACCTTCTTGCAGGGGCGACGCGGCGCACTCGCACGACCCTCCGGCGTCACCTATCTGCTGTGGCAACCGAACAAAAACGAGAAACTCGCTTCCCGCGCTGGTCAATACTGGAGAGGTGTTCCGACAGACCAAGAACAAATGGAATACGATCCCAATCAGTTCGCAGAGTACCCAACAAGACCCGAACAGAAAGAACAGGTCATAGGTAAACTCAAAGAACTGCACCGGCAACTCAGAGAGAGACTGCAGACCCGCGAAGGGAAGGTGAGCCCCGAAACCCGCGAACTCGCGGAACGGATGAGTGAAGCGCAAGCCGAACTGGTACTCAACATCGAACAGGGTAAGGGTATCGGCGACCAGCAGACGGCAGAAGAGTACGCACGCATGCTCGCATCGTATGGCGTCGTCGTCGACAGTATCATAAGAGGTCTACCCACCGATGAACTCGCGAAACGCCTGTTCGGATATACTGAAGAACGAACCAAACACACGCTGTCTATTCTGGGGAGCTATTTCGCGAACACCCATACGCACACCGCCGCGCTTGACGAACTAAACGAGACGGGCACATCAAGCGTGCCGCTGCTGGTAACGGAGACGGCGCGTTCCGCCGATGGGCATCTTTTCTTGCAAGGGTTGGCGGAACTGATAGACCGCGTACAAAACGGCGAGCCGCTCGCCCCAGAGTTGCGCGCCCATGTGTGCGAACATCTCGAAACCGTCGCGATTGTACACGATCACGGGATGGGTGGGATGTTCAGAGATTACGATGATGACTTGCATCGGTACGCAGATGATTTTTACCGCTATTGGTTGCGAGGACAAAATGGGAACCCGCCTGTGGCGGTCGCGCGCGAGGTGGAATGTCCCGACGGACGGCGATACATCTTCTATGATTGGAACACAGAATACAACGAGCAAAATCAGCTGGAAGGTCATCCCACCGTGGCGGATTTCTTCGCCTACAACAACAACTATGCGCGGGGTGCGTTTATGCCTGACGGCGCAGGGAATGTGGTCGGCGACCCGTTGGGCGGTCTCCGTGTCCAAGCGGCAATGGCGCGACATCTACTGGGCTGCGTTCCCGAACAAAGCGACGCAGAAGACCTAAGCGCAGCCGTAGAATACACCGCTTTAGAATTGGTTTCTATACTCGGCGCACTGCAAAACGAAGCGTCGCTCCCAGAGCATAAGCGGAAGTTCACACGGTTCATGATGTTTCGTCCTGCGATGCCCCATGTGCTGTCGCGGATTGCGAACTTGACGGCGGCGTTGAAGTTCGCCGAACAGAACCAATTGAAACTCTCAGAAGGCGCAAAACAGAAGCTCGATATGCTTCTCAATGACTATGGTTTGAACGACCCCAATTCGCATGTGTATAAGACGCTGGATGCGATGTTTACTTTGTCGGGTGGGGCTTCGCCGATGATGTTCCAGAAGGGGTATACCGTGGCGGAGCAGGCGTTTGGCGGTCCAGATGAGCCGCATGTGGTCTATAAGGCGGACGATTCGGTGAAGACTTTAGATGACCATTTGCTGGTCTGGAGCAACTTTTTGCAGAGCGCGAGATAAGCGATGCCCCGTGCGCGTTGGCGTGATTGGTTCTTAGGGACATTTGGCATCGGCAAGCCTGTCAAGCCGATGGCTAAGCCGATGACCGAGCCCGTTGAGGGGCAAATCGGGGTTACAGGGCAGATTTGGAAACAGTGTCTGAAACGGAATACTTGTGTCGCCCCGATAGGATATAATACCTATGTAGAGGATGGCGCGATGCAAACTCAATTGCTTCGGCGATTGCGTGAACTGAAAGACCAACGGGCGCTTGAGAAGTGGAGCGAGACGGAGCTGCTCAACGCTCTCATAAGCGCGCACGCGAACCCGCGTCTCCTGAACCGCTTGCTAAGCTCGTATGCACAGGTATTGGGCACGCGCGCCATTCGTGCGATAGAGACGGCTATCCTAATGGATACCCGCGGCGCTATCACGCCCGAAACCCTCGCAGCGATTACGGAAACACTTATCGCACATGAGCATTTGTCGGAAGAAACGCCGCTTGACTCTTCTCCGACCCTAACGATGCTGAAGAAAATCTTCGAAAGGCGAATCCTGCCCTTTTCGCTCCGTGAGGAGGCACTTAGGCTCTATGTGCAACACGCCAGTCAGTACTTAGGCATTAAGCGCTCGACAATAGACGGCTTTCAAAGTTACCTCTTGCGCAACCTTGCATCAGATGCAAAAACAACAAGAATAGTGCGCAGAGTAATTGACGAGTACATACTAAAATCAAATGTTTACCAGAAGAATCGCCTAACTGTCACATTTTCTAAGTGTCTATTTGTATACAAAAAGATTTCAACACTGAACATGCCTGAAAACTCGCTAGAGTTTTGCTTTAGCATCCATTATGTCATGGGGAGACACCAATATGATGCCTACGCAGCGCTTCGCTTGTCCGAGGAAGTACTGCAGTGGATGAAGTCGCGAGTGATAGAACACCTCAACATTGGATCAATACTTTTTGAAGAGCCAGTGACATATTTTATAAATAATCTTATCACAAGTGGTGAGATGCGGCTCCTCTTCGAGGTACACAATGAAACACGCCAGTTGAGAAAAGGTCGGTGAGGTCTATGAATCAGCGCAAAATGACTGACATACCTGTGCAGGTATACAATCTCGGCTCCCCTGCAGGAACGCAGATGGACTTTGGACGCGACGAACTCTGGAGCCGAATGGACGCCGAGATGGGTTTCGAAGCCGTTAGCCTGCCTGTGTTTCTTGTGAATCCCCACCAGATGGACTTGATATATCCGTCCGAATACTGCCGCGCGTTAGACCCCGAAATTGTTCGTGAACTATTGCTGTCGATACAAGAAGAAGATGACCTTCTTGACATCTTGGTGCGTCGTGAGGAAGATCAGCGCGGATGGTCAAAGTATTCGGAAATGGTCACTGTCGGACTGTACCTCAAATTATGGAACTGGTCTCGACAGCGTCGAGAAGCTGTGCTGGAGAAGGGCGATACCAGCGTGCGAACAGCCGAAGCAGAAAACGCCTTCCTGAACCACCGAGCGCCTGCAGTCTTCCTTTGCTGCGAACGAATCGTGGATTGGGCAAACCGTTTGGGGATCTCGCACCACCTCGTGATGGACGAGGTCTACTACCATGAGTTAGGGCACGCGATTATGGACACCCTGCCTGACGGCGCGCCTAATCCGTACCTTGAGGTCTGGGGGCGTATTGTTGAGGAGAGCCTCGCCAACGCCATAGCCTACCGCTGTTTCGCGGGCAAGGAAGCGCGGCAAGTGCAGCGGATTATGCGCGAACAGCCTGCGGAGTACCTCCCATACCTTGCAGTGGGCAGGCTTCTCGTTGCGGTAGACTGGCTCGGAGGTCTTGGGCTTTCTGAACACCACCTGAAGGCGTTGCTACACTTTCCGCAATACGATGTGATGAACCTCGTTGCGTGGAAGGCATTCAAAAAGCACCGAAGGACGGCAGACCAATATGTAGAGGATATTTGGAAAGACTTCGCGAAGCATCTGCTGATAGAGGGCGTCAGTTAGTAAGAGGCATGGTTAGAAAACGCCTTCACCTCGCCCAGTGGGGGGGCAAGGGGGACAGAGTAGGCGTGCGCGGGGTTCATGCATCGGATGGCGGGGGAGGGAAACGCTCAACGGCATCTATCCCCTATGCGCTTCGTTTGGGTACACTATCCGCCCGATGCGACACGGATGGATGCTCGTGGTAGGGATAGCGATGACAGTGGCACTAACGCATGCGCAGGCGGAGTTTCGAGGCTTCTGGGTAGACGGCTTCAACGAGGGGTTCCACACGCCTGAGCAGGTGGACACGCTCCTGCAGCGCGTGCGCGCGGCGAAGATGAACGCTGTGATTGTGCAGATGCGCAAGCGGGGCGATGCGCACTACTTCTCGCCGTTGGAGCCGTTCGCGACGCAGCAGCAGGCGGGCTTCGACGCGCTGGCATATCTCATCGAGAAAGCGCACGGCGGGAACCCTCGCATCGAGGTGCATGTGTGGGTCAACAGCCACCCGATTTGGCCCGGCAGCAGTTGGCCCAACGACCCGAAGCACATTCTGAACCGCTACCCCGAAATCCAGACCGAGGACTACGACGGCAACCGCATTACCGAAGTCGGCTACGGCGGCGACTGGGGACATCCGCTGTACCACGAATGGTTCACAAAGGTGGTGCTGGACATCGTGCGCCGCTACGACATCGACGGCATCCACTTCGACTACATCCGCTACACAGGCGAGCGTTGGGGCTACAACCCCGTGAGCGTGGCGCGCTTCAATCGCCGCTACGGGCGCACAGGCAAGCCCGACCCGACCGACCCGCTCTGGAAGCAGTGGCGACGCGACCAAGTGTCGGCAGTTGTACGCAAGATCTACGCGCAAGCCACCGCGCTTAAACCTCGCCTCGTGGTCAGTGCCGCGCTCATCACCTGGGGCGACGGACCTAAGACCAGCGACGATTGGGTGAACCGCTCCGCCTACCGCGCCGTGTTCCAAGACTGGCAGGGCTGGCTCAAAGAGGGCATCCTCGACATGGCGATTCCGATGGTCTACTACGATGCGTCGAACCCGTCGCGGGCGGCGTTTTTCCGCAACTGGGCGACCTTTCTGAAAGACCACCAGCACGGGCGCATCGGCGTTGTGGGAATCGGCAACTACCTGAACAGTATCGAGAACACGCTCAAGCAGGTGGAGTTTGCGCGTGCGCCGTCGCCTGCGGGTAATCGCGCCTATGGGGCGAACTTTTTCTCGTATGCGGCGACGACGGGCGTCGGCACGGAAGAAGGTTCACGCCGCTACGACGAGGCGTTCTATCGTGCGCTGGGCGACTATTTCGGCGAGTGGGTGCCGACGCCACCGATGGCGTGGAAACTCGCGCCGACGGCGGGGCATCTGATGGGCACGGTGCTGGACGCCCGCACGGTGACGCCTGTAGACGGCGCGACGGTGGAGGTCTATCGCGAGGGGTCGCTCGTGCGCACGCTCACGGCGGACGGCAACGGCTTTTTCGCGGCGGTGCATCTGCCTGCGGGCGTCTACACGCTGGTCGTCCGTGCGGAAGGGTTGCCTGCACGGTCGCTCGGCACAGTGTGGGTGACGGCAGGGATGGGCGTGAACCTGCCCGTGCTGCTGGGTGAGGCGGAGGCGCTGACCGTACGGCGCATCGAGAGCCTTGCCGCGCTACCTGATGGAACACCTGTGCTGCTGCCGAGTGTGATCGTCGCGGCGGACTGGCTGCAGGTGGACGCGCCGCTGCAGGTGCGCGACGCGCTCGGCGAGGCGACGGTTGTGGTCAGGGTGGACGCGCCTACGCTGCCGCTCCTGCAAGGCGACCGCGTGGCGGTGCTGGGCACGCTCCGCAAACACTCGGACGGCACAGTGGGCATCGAGCAGGCGCAGGTTCACTGGCTGGGCGTACTCTGACAGGGTGGCAGGAGTTTGGAGGCGGACGCTGCCCCACCGCCTGACCCTAACAGCCCCCAGCGATAACTGACATCGATGGAGAGTTTACGGCTGGCGGTTTTATCGAACAGCAGGACAATCTCAGGGGTCGCCCTGCGCGGGAATCGGCGGATGGTGATGGGCGAGGGCGGCGCTTTAGGCTGCTTGCCGTCCAGTGCGACCTCGAGCCGCATCTCGCGCAGGGCGGTTAGCCCCGTGTTGTAGAGTTTGAGGCGCACCTCCTGCTCGCCCGACGGCAACGGCGCGATACAGCCCTCGATAACAAGGTCGCTTGAGTCCAAAACGACGCGCTCTGGCGGGATGGCAGGCGCGTTCGCGCGGGCAAGCGCGCTCCCACCCGCCTGACGCGCCGCCAGCAACGAGGCGGCAAACAGCACGATAATCACCAGCAGCACTGCCCACAATACCAGCATTGCCCGCGCAGTTGGAGTTTGCATCGCGCCCGAATTGTACCCCCATACCTAAAAGCAGGAACCCTGCTCGGAACGCCGAACACAGATTTGCTGGAGGAGATTAGCTATGCAACCCATCTCACGACGCGCGTTTTTGGAGCAGTCGGGGCGGGCGATGTTGGGCGCGGCGGCAGGGCTGACCGTGCTGCGCGCCTGGAGCCATAGCCCCAACGACACGATTGGCGTGGCAATCGTCGGACTGAACGGGCAGGGCAAGACGCACATCCGCAACTTCTCGGAGATTGAGGGCGTGCGCATCGTCGCCCTGTGCGATGTGGACGAGCGCGTGCTGCAACAGGCGGGTGCGATGGTCGAACAGCGCACAGGCACGCGCCCTAAACTCTACATCGACCTGCGCCAACTGCTGGAGGACAAGGATATCGATGTCGTCTCCACCGCCACGCCGAACCACTGGCACGCGCTGCTGACTATCTGGGCGTGCCAAGCGGGCAAGGATGTGTATGTCGAAAAGCCCGCCTGCTGGAGTTTCGAAGAGGGCGAGGTGATGGTACAAGCGGCGCGCAAGTATAACCGCATCGTGCAGGTGGGGCACCAGACGCGCTCAGACCCCGTGACGCGCCTCGCCGTACAGCGCGCGTGGGCAGGCGAAATCGGCAAACTTTACATGTCGCGCGGGCTGTGCTACAAGCCGCGCGGACCCATCGGGTTCCAGAAGGACACCGACCCGCCCCCGTGGCTACACTGGGAATTGTGGCAGGGACCTGCGAACCGCCGACCCTTCAACCCGAACTATGTGCATTACAACTGGCACTGGTTCTGGAACTACGGCAACGGCGACATCGGCAATCAGGGCGTACATCAGTTAGACATTGCGCGCTGGTTTCTGAACAAGCGCTACCCCGTCAAGGTGCATTCGGTCGGCGGGCGCTATGGCTACGAAGATCAGGGCGAGACGCCCAACACGCAGATTGCCACCTTCGAGTACGAAGACGGCACGCTACTGGTGTTCGAGGTGCGCGGGCTGTTCACCAACGACGAGCAGGGCGCGAAAATCGGCAACTTGGTGTATGGCTCGCTGGGCTACATGTCGTCGGGTGATGGCTACCAGCCGCGCCGCAGCCCTCAGGAGACGCTGCCTGAGCGCGAGAACCCGCAACGCCCCGAACTTAGCGGCACGGGCGAGCCAAACCACTACCGCAACTTCATTCAAGCGGTGCGCTCGCGCCGCGTCAGCGACCTGCACTGCGATGTGGAGGAGGGCGTCATCTCGGCGCAGCTGGTGCATCTGGCGAACATCTCGTATCGGCTGGGGCGCGCGCTGCGGTTTGACCCCGTGCGCAAGCAGTTCGTCGGCGACCGCGAGGCGAACGCCCTGCTGCGCCGCCAGAACCAACCCAAAGGCTTCGAGATCCCCAAGCGGGTCTGATACCAATCGCACGGGCGGAGTTTACCATTGCCCCCTCCGTGAGGTTCCCCCCCGCTTCGCGAGGGGAACCGCGCAGGGGTTCGGTTCCCCCTGCTTGCAGGGGGAACCTTAAGGAGGGGGTCGTCAATCGCGCTTGTTTTTGTAAACTGTGTCCCTGCGATTGATATGATAGCTCGCAGGAACCGCGCGCCCAGCAGCGAACCGAATCGCGCTATGCGAGTCACGCTGGTCGTGGGGCTCCTATGCTGGGCAGCGGCGTGGAGCCAGTCGCCGATTTCGCGGGCAGACTTGGCAGCGCGCCTAATCGAGACCGAAGCGTGCTGGGAGGCGCATCGCGAGTCGGTAGAGGCGCGCCTGCGCGCGAAGCGCGCCCTCTCGGAAGGGCTGACCGCCTTCTTTTCGGGCAGGTTCGACTCGCTCGCACGCAACTTGACGCTGGCGTGCGCCGCACTGCGCTCCGACGCCCCGCCGACGCCCGAAATGCTGTATGCAGGCGCGCTCGGCGTGCGCATACCCCCCGTGGTGGACAAAGACGCCCTGGAACGCGGCGAGGTCGTGCTGCGCGGGCAACTGTTTGCCTACTACGCCGCCGAGAAGCCCGAAACGCCCCTGCAGCTGCGCTGGCGCATCACGCCTCGTGGCGAGACGCGCACGATCGGCGAAGGCACACTGGACGCGCCTGAGCCAGGCAGCACGATGACCCTGCTGACTCGCGCGCCCGAAGGCGACTACGAGGCGCACTTCGAACTCCGTCAGGGCGAGCAGACGCTGCGCCAGTGGCGTCAGACCTTATGTGCTGAAGTACAAAAAGTACGACGGCTGCGACCACCTGATGATTGTGCGCGAGGCGATGCCCGACGCCTTCGCGTTCTTTGATCGCGCGCCCGCCCGAACAGCGACACTTTCGAAGCCCTGAACCGTCGGGTAGACTCAGAAGCGGGGAGTATCTATGTCCAAGCGACCGTCGATACAGCAGGAGTATCAGCGCCAGCTCATCCTGCGCTGGATTACGACCATCACGCAGTGGCTGATGAGCGCAGGCGCGATTCTGTTCGTGCTGGGGTTGGTGTACCTGCTGTATGCTGTGCTGTTTGCCAACTTGGAGGGACAGAGTTTCACGCCGCAAGACCAGGCGCGTATTCGCGATAACTTGGGTCTGGCGGGCAACGCGCTGCTGCTGGGCGCGGGCTTCATCGTGATTGGGCTGGCGTGGAACTACTTGGAAGAGCCGCTGGTCGGGGTCGCGCTGCTAATCGCTGCCGCGCTGTTTTACTGGGGGCTGCCGCTGCTGATTGGACAGTTCAGCGCCCTGCCGAATCCAGGCACCCTGAGCGACTTCGCGCTTACGCGCATCCGCAACACCGCGTGGGTGCTGTTCCCGCCAGGGCTGGTGCTGACGGTGTTTGTGAGTTTGTCGCACGCGATTAAGCGGCTGCGCTACGGCGCAGGCTTGGATCAGACGCTCAAACTCGGCGCGGAGGTCAGCAAGCAGCAGGTTCCGCAGCGGTTCTTGGGCAAGTGCTGGCAGCTACCCTACTGCCGCGACTATGTGCGCGAGCGGTGCCCGATATATCACGCGCGGCGTACCTGCTGGCGCGAGGGCGTCGGCTGCATGTGCGAGGAGAAAAACATCGCGCTCGCCTTGCGCGATGTGCGCGTCAGCGACGACCCCGAAAAAAATGCAAAATACATCCCCCACAATACGACGCTCAGCAAGTGGGAACTGAAGCAACGCTGCAACGAGTGCGTAATCTACAACGAGCATCAGCGGCAGAAGTATCAGCTCCTTGCGCCGCTGACCGTCGGCACGGTAATTGGGGTCGCCTACTTCTTCCGTGAGCCGTTGCAGGCGCAGATGCTGAACCTGCTGGGCGCAATCGATTCGCTGCTGGCACGGTTTACGCTGATGCCCAGCGAGGCGCGCGAGGGCGTGCTGAAAGCTGCCGCGCAGACCAGCGAGGCTGCTGCGCTGGTGCTGTATATCGCGCTGGTGATTGTCGTGCTGAGCTACGCGCTACGCACAGTAGAGACGGTGGTGTTCAAATGGAAATGGTGAGCGAGGTTTTGGAGCAGGTGGAGCAGCTGGCGCAACTTATGGCGCAGCATGGCGCAACGCACTTAGAACTCAGCGACGGCGCGTGGCAGATTGCCCTGAAACGGGTGCAGGGCGCGAGCGCGCCTCCGACGCCTGATGAGGCGATGCCTCCCCTGTTCGTGAGTGGCTACGCAACGCCCGAACCTGCACCCGATGCCGAGCCAGAAAACCTGTGGCAGCCCCCTGCGCTGCTGGAAGTGCGCTCCGAATATGTTGGCTACTGCACGCTCGCGCCAATTGCGGTAGGCGCGTCCGTCGAGCGCGGGCAGACGCTGGCGACCGTCGAGGTGCTGGGCATCGCCAACGAGGTGGTTGCCCCCCTGCCCGCCATCTTGGAGGGCTGGGCGGTCGAATCAGGGCAACCCGTGCAGTACGGGCAACCCATCGCCTACCTACGCCCCCTAAGCGAGGAATAGTCGAGGTACACTCCCCAATGCCATGCGAAAACTAAGCCTGTGTTTGCAGGGTATGCTGACGCTGGCAACCGCCCCAGCAGGAATCGACGCTGGTGCGCCGAATCGCACGCCCCCAGAGGGACCGACGATGCGTAAGGGCTACTACCGCTTTCCGACGATTTACGGGGATACGGTGGCGTTCGTCTGCGAGGATGACCTGTGGACGGTTTCGGTGGAAGGGGGCTACGCGCGCCGCCTGACCACCAGCCTGAGCGATGTCATCACCCCGCGCTTCTCGCCCGACGGGCAGTGGATTGCCTTCGTCGCCCGCGACGAGGGGCATCCCGAAGTGTATGTGATGCCTGCCGACGGTGGCGAGCCACGCCGATTGACCTATCAGGCGGCGGCGCGCGTGCGCGTGGTCGGCTGGACGCCCGACGGCAAGTCGGTTATCTACGCCAGCACCGCCGCGTGCCCACCGCGCGAAATCTGGCTGTGGCGCGTGCCGCTGGAGGGCGGACTGCCCCAACGGTACCCCTACGGGCTGGCGCAGCACATCAGCTTCGGACCGAACGGCGCGGTCATCTTGGGCAGGCACACGGGCGACCCCGCATGGTGGAAACGCTATCGCGGCGGCACAGCAGGCGTGTTCTGGATTGACCGCACGGGCGACGGCAACTTCGCCCGCTTCAAGCCCACCGACGGCGACCTGACCGCCCCGATGTGGATCGGCGAGCGCATCTACTTCGTCTCCGACCACGAGGGCATCGCCAACATCTACTCCTGCCTGCCCGACGGAAGCGACCTGCGCAAGCACACCCATCACACGGAATACTATGTGCGCTACCCCAGCACGGACGGCAAGCGCATCGTCTACCACGCAGGCGCAGACCTGTATGTGCTGGACTTGGCGACGGGCGAGAATCGGATGATTCCCGTAGAGCTGCGCAGCCCGCGCACACAAGCGCAACGCAAGTTCGTCGAGACCGACAAGTACCTGCAGGAGTACGCGCTGCACCCGCAGGGGCACTCGCTGCTGCTGACGGTGCGCGGCAAGCCGTTTGTGATGGGCAACTGGGAAGGCGCGGTGATTCAGCACGGCGAGCCGCAGGGCGTGCGCTACCGCCTGAGCCAGTTCTTGCCCGACGGCGAGCGCATCATCACAGTCTCCGACGCCAGCGGCGAACCCCGACTGGAACTGCACACCCCCGACGGCGTCACGCGCTACGAGTCGCTGGATATCGGGCATCCCTACCAGATAGCGGTCTGCCCCACTGCCGACCGCGTGGCGCTAACCAACCATCGGATGGAACTGCTGGTTTTTGACCTTGCCACCGAGTCGCTGAAACTGGTAGATCGCGCGGAAGCGGAGTGGTGGGGTAGGTCTGGGCTTGGGGGCATTGCCTGGTCGCCGTGCGGACGCTGGCTGGCGTACAGCATCACCCCCAACGAGCGCACGCACATCATCAAGATCTACGACGCCGAGACGGGCGACATCCACGCCGTCACGCACCCAGAGTTCCACGATGTGTCGCCCGCGTGGGACCCTGACGGCGAGATGCTGTATTTCCTGTCGTATCGGGACTACGACCCCGTGCCCGACAACCTGCAGCTCGAACTGGCGTTCCCGATGGGCATGCGCGTGATGGCAGTTGTGCTGCGCAAAGACATCCCGAACCCACTACTGCCCCAGCCCCGCCCGTTTGAGGAGAAACCGAAGGAGGAGGACAAGCAGGAATCGGGCGAGAAAAAGACCACCGTTATCGACTTCGACGACATCCACCTGCGCGTGATTACCGTGCCGTTGCCTGCAGGCATCTACGGGCAGGTCGCGGGGCTGAGCAAGCGGCGCGTGCTGGTGACGCAGTTCCCCGTTGAGGGCACGCTGGGCAAAGACTGGCTGGACGAGGACGGCGAGGGCAAAGGCACGCTGCTGATGTACGACTTCATCAACGCCAAGACCGAGACGCTGGCAAGCAAGGTGAATGACTTTGTGCTATCGCTGGATGGCAAGACGCTGGCGTATCGGTCGGGCAAGCGGTTGCGCGTGCTGCCTGCGGGGCAAAAGCCCGACGAGAAGCACGAGAGCGCGCCTCCGTCGCGCGAGAGCGGCTGGATTGACCTCAGCCGCGTGCGTTGCGCCGTTGTGCCCACCCGCGAGTGGCAGCAGATGTACCGCGAAGCGTGGCGTCTGCAACGCGAGTTTTTCTGGAGCGCGGACATGTCGGGCGTCGACTGGCAGCGCGTGTACGACCGCTACTACCCGCTGCTGGAGCGCGTCGCCACGCGCGGCGAGTTCTCCGACCTGATGTGGGAGATGCAGGGCGAGCTGGGCACTTCGCACTGCTACGAGTTCGGCGGCGACTACCGCCAGCCCCCGCAGTATTCCGTCGGGCTGCTGGGCGCGGAGTTCGAGTGGGACGAAGCGGCGCAGGGCTACCGCATCACGCGCATCCTCACGGGCGACCCGTGGCTGGACGATGCCGACTCGCCCCTGAACGAGCCTGGTGTGAACGCGAAAGTCGGCGAGGTGCTGCTGGCGATCAACGGGCGACGCCTCACGCGCACCTTCACCCCAGGCGAAGCGTTGCTGCACCAAGCGGGCGCGGTCGTGCAGCTGACCTTGCGCAGCCCCGACGGACAGACGCGCACGGTGACCACCAAGACGCTGAGCGACGAATCGAAACTGCGCTATCGCGACTGGGTGAACCGCAACCGCGCCTATGTTCACGAGAAGACCAACGGGCAAGTCGGCTACATCCACATCCCCGATATGGGTAGCACGGGCTTCTCGGAGTTCCACCGCGCATTTCTGCCCGAGTTGGTGCGTCCAGGGCTGATTGTGGATGTGCGGGCGAACGGCGGCGGGTATGTGTCCGCGCTGCTGTTGGAGAAGCTGGGGCGCAAACGGCTGGGCTACGATGTGCCGCGCTGGGGCAAACCGATGCCGTACCCCTACGAATCGCCGATGGGACCGTTGGTCGCGATTACCGACGAGCGCGCGGGTTCCGATGGCGACATGTTCAGCCACGCCTTCAAGCTGATGAAGCTGGGTCCACTAATTGGCAAGCGCACTTGGGGCGGCGTGATTGGCATCTCGCCGAAGTCGGTGTTTGTGGATCAGGGGCTGACCACGCAGCCTGAGTATGCCTTCTGGTTCTACGATGTCGGCTGGCGCGTGGAAAACTACGGCACGGATCCTGACATCGAGGTGGACTACGCGCCGCAGGACTACATGGCAGGGCGCGACCCGCAACTGGATCGGGCGATTGCGGAGATTCTCAAGCTAATGGAAGCCAACCCGCCGAAGTTGCCCGACTTCGAGCCGCGCCCGAAGTTGCCGTTGCCGTGATGCCAATCGCCAAGAACGACTGCCCTGCCGTTGTCGCCGAGCCATTCCTACGCTCGGCGAATGCCGAGCGCGTCTCTCGGATAGCAAGTGTCTCCGAGAGACCGCGCATGCTATAATTTTTCATCACACGATAGGGAGGTTATCCACGATGCCGTGGTATGTACGCATGGGACAAGTGCCGCCGAAGCGGCATATCCAGTTCCGCCGCCCCGACGGCGGACTGTACGCCGAAGAGGTGCTGGGCACAGAGGGCTTTTCGGGCATTCAGTCGATTCTGTATCATTACTACCCACCGACGCGCGTCAAGGAGTTTCACGCATGCTATGTGCGACGCCTCGAGCCGATTGACGAACCCGTTTTGCAACACCGCCACTTCCGCACGGGCGAGATGCCCCCGTCGGGCGACGCCGTCACAGGGCGCGTGGAGCTGATGTTCAACGAGAATGTCATCTTCTCGGTGTCGCGCCCGATTGAGCAGATGAACTACTTCTACAAAAACGCTGACGGCGACGACCTCATCTTTGTCCACGAGGGTACGGGCACCCTCGAGTCGCAGTTTGGGCATTTGCGCTTCCGTGAGGGCGACTACTTGGTCATCCCCCACGGCACGATTTGGCGGCTGGTGTTCGACACGCTACCAGCGAAACTGGTCTGGATTGAAGCGATTGGCGGGCAAATCGAGACGCCCAGACGCTACCGCAACGAGTACGGGCAGCTGATGGAGCATTCGCCGTTTTGCGAGCGCGACATCCGCGTTCCTGAAACGCTGGAGACGCGCACCGACATTGGCGATTTTGAGGTGCGCATCCATCGGCGCGGGCGCGTCTACGCCTATCACTACGAACACCACCCGTTCGATGTAGTCGGCTGGGACGGCTATGTCTACCCGTGGGCGTTCAACATCAACGATTTCGAGCCCATCACAGGGCGCATCCACATGCCACCGCCAGTGCACCAGACCTTTGAGGGACCAGGTTTTGTGGTCTGCTCGTTCTGCCCGCGCATGCTGGACTATCACCCGCTGGCGATCCCTGTGCCTTACAATCACAGCAACCTCGATAGCGACGAGGTGCTGTACTATGTCAACAAGAAGTTCAGCAGTCGGCGCGGGATTGAGTCGGGCTCGATCACGCTGCATCCTGCGGGCATTCCGCATGGTCCGCAGCCGGGCGTGGTGGAGGCAAGTTTGGGCACGAAGTATACTGAGGAGTTAGCGGTGATGATGGACACCTTCCGCCCGCTGCAGGTCACCAAAGCCGCGCTGGAGTGGGAAGATCCGAACTATCCGTTCTCGTGGCTGGGCGCGCCCATTCAGTCCGATTCGTCAGGCACGGCGGGTACGCAGTAAACGGCTGCTACCTGCGTATCAGCTCGTTCAGCGCCTGCTCGAACCTAAGCTGCGCTTCGCGGGCTTCTGGAGTGCCAGGCGCGAGTTCGATGGCGGTTTGCCATGCTTGCATGGCGCGTGGGATGTCGCCGCGGCGGTAGGCTTCGTCGCCGATCGCAATTTGCTCGCGGGCGGCGTTGCGCTGGTACTCCTGCGCCTGCACGCCGCGGCTATACCTGGCGGCGGACGCCCAGTGGTTGACCGCGCCCTCGCGGTTGCCTAACTGCGCTTCGGCGGCTGCCATCCCCGCGTAGGCTTCGGGCAGTGGCGCGTACTGCACCGCCTGCTGGTAGATGCGTAACGCTTCCTCGTAGCGGCGCGCCTCCAGCAGCTGGTTGCCGTGCATCGTCAGTGCGCTCGCCGTGTTGCGACGGAACTCCTCCTTCCACTTCGTGGACTGCGCGCTGCGGTAAAGTTGGTCGTAAATCTGCGCGGCTTCCAGATAGCGTCCCTGCCCGAAGAGTTTCTCCGCCTCTTTCGCGCGGGCGGCAATCTTCTCGTCGATTTGTTGCAGTTGGTACTCTTGGTAGGCGCGGGTCGCGCTGTAGACACCGAAGACAATAACGCCCAGCACTGCACCGCCGATAAGGATCACCCCCAGCAGCGTGCCGAAGAACTGTCGCGCGGCGGGCGACAGCACGGGCTTCGGTGGTGGAGGCGGGAGGTAGGGCGCAGGTGGCACAGGCGCAGCCGCTGTGGGCGGCGCAGGGGTCGGCGCAGGCGCACCATACGGCGGTGGCAGCGTCCCCCCTGTCGGGGCGGGCGCGTTATACGGTGGGTAGCCACCCGTCGGCGCGGGCGCGTTATACGGCGGGAAACCCCCTGTCGGCGCGGGCGCACCATACGACGACGGACCCATCGGCGTCGCAATCACAGGCGGCGCGTTCAACTGCGCCAGCGCGTTCTCCAACGCCTGCTTCATCTCCAGCGCAGAGTTGAATCGCTCGGCAGGGTTCTTGCGCAACGCCTTGCGGATTACCCACTCCAGCGGCGCAGGGATGTTCGGCGGCGACGGCGGCTCGGTATGCACGATGTTGTAGGTAATCGTGATCACCGAATCGCCCTGAAACGGCTTGTAGCCCGCCAGCATCTCGTACAAAATCACGCCCACCGAGAACAGGTCGCTGCGCTCATCAATCGCGCCGCCTTGCACCTGTTCGGGCGACATATAACTCGGCGTGCCGAAGATTTGCCCGTCCATCGTCAGGTTCGGCTCGTACTTGAGGCGGGCGATGCCGAAGTCGGTGATTTTGACCAGCCCTGTAGGCAGGATGTGGATGTTTTCGGGCTTGATGTCGCGGTGGATGACGCCTTTGCTGTGGGCGTGCGCCAGCCCGTCCAGCACCTGCGTCGCGATGCGCACGGCTTCGTCGGGGGGCAGGGGACCTTCGCGATCCATCTTCTGGCGCAGGTTGTCTCCCTCCAGATACTCCATCACAATAAAGTAGCGTCCGTTCTCCTGCTCGGTCTCGTAGATGGTGACGATGTTGGGGTGCGTCAGTGAACCTGCGGCGCGCGCCTCGCGCAGGAAGCGAGCGATTCGGTCTTGGCGCACGGCGTCCGTCGCGCCAGGGGGCATCATCAACTCCTTGATGGCGACGCGGCGGTTGATGCGCGTGTCAATCGCCTCGTAGACCACATCGTTGCTGCGGGCGATCTCGCGGATAATCCGGTAGTGCCCCAGTACTGTCTCCAGTGCCATGGTCCCCTACTATAGTATACACCGTGTTAGGCGGTGGTCAGTTCGCCCAGTACGCCGTCGGGGGTCAGGTCGATGAGGCGCACGGGAACCAGTTGTCCCACGAGGCTGTTGGGTGCAGCGAACTCCACTTGCAGGTATCGGTCGCTTGTGCCTGTCATCAGCCCCGACAGCTTCGAGCGGGTCTCCACCAGCACGCGCTCGACCGTGCCCAGTCGTCGGGAGGCGTACCGTCGCGCTGCCGCCTTGCAGGTTTGCTGTAGCCGCTGCATGCGCTCCGCTTTGACGGCGTCGGGCACCTGATTGCGCATCGCTTCGGCGGGCGTGTCGGGGCGCGGCGAGTAGCGGAACAGGTGCGCTCGGCAAAACTCCACCTGCTCCACCACGAAGCAAGTGTTTTGGAACGCCGCCTCGTCTTCGCCGGGGAAACCGACCATAATATCGGTGCTAATCGCGCAGTCGGGGATGCGCGCCCGCAGCCGACGAATCAAGTCCAGGTAGAACGCTTGGTCGTAGGGGCGGTTCATCGCCTTCAGGATTCCTGAATCGCCGCTTTGCAGCGGGATATGCAGGTGCGGGCACATCTTCGGGTGCGTCGCGATGAGGTCAATCAGGCGGTCGCTCACCAGCGTCGGCTCGATGGAACTGATGCGGATGCGCTCCAGCCCCTCGATCTCGCCCAGCATGGCGCACAGTTCGACAAGGTCGGGACCGCCGCTGCCCGTTTCGGGTCCGTAGTCGCCAATTAGCACGCCCGTCAGCACGATTTCACGGTAGCCTTCGGCGACCATCGCGCGCGCCTCCTCCAGCACCTCCGTGTAGGGCGTGCTGCGCATCACAGGGCGCGTGTAGGGAATCGAGCAGAAACTGCAGTAGACATTGCAGCCGTCCTGGATTTTCAGCACGGCGCGGCTGCGTCGGCGGATGGGTGTCTCGCCGTTTGGACGCTTCTGCGCCAGTTGCTCCTTGAGGTGCGGGAAGTGTTCCAGTAGGTAGTCGGCGGTGCGCAGTTTGTCGGGGTTCGGCACGACCAGGTGCGCCTCTTCCAGCGTCTCGCCACGGCGGAGGGTGAACTGCGCGTAGCAGCCCGTCATCACGACGATGGCGTTCGGATTCTGTCGCGCGGCGCGACGCACCGTCTGGCGCGACTTCGCCTCCGCCGACTGCGTCACCGAGCAGGTGTTGATGACATACACATCGGCGGGCGCGTCGAACGGCACGATGTCGAAGCCCAGCGCTTCGAATTGCTCCAGAATCTTCTGCGTCTCGTATTGGTTGACCTTGCACCCCAGCGTGGTGAACGCAGCGGTCGGCATAGCGGGGGAATTGTACCCTGTTTCTCTCTCCGCTATACGGAAGCTGGCACGACAAGTTGCCTACCGACAAGCGCGTCCACCAGCGTCGATGGGGTTTTCGGGTGCTTGTGAAAGATTAGCTGGTGCATCGCGCGCGTGCTGGCGACATAGAGTTTGCGCTTATCCGCTTCACTGTCAGGAGCGTACTGCTCATCGGCAGCGTTCCAGACAATAACGGCATCGAACTCCAGCCCTGCGCACAGACTGAGCGGGATAATGAAAGCGCCTCTGAGTATCTCAGCCTTGTCTTCGCTGACGACTGGAAGATTGACGCGCTGTCCAAGAGCCTTAGCATCTTCCAAACACTTCGTGATTATCGCAACATTCGTGTAGCCTTTCGTATCAAGAAGATGCTTCGCAAGCGTCGCGAGGTTCTCATCGGGCGACTCGTAAAGCTCAGGCTTCAAGCCCTCGCGACGCACAAGCACAATCGGCTCCTGTGTGTTCAGTAGGGCGCGTGCAGCAATCAGAATGTGTGGATTGCTCCTGTAGACGCGCGTGAGGCGGTACTCTGTAGTCCCAAACAGCCTTGCAACCTGCGCAGTGTCGGAGCCGAGCAGCGATGTTCTCTGGTCTGGGTCTGCCATTAGGATGATATCACATCCCTGCGGAGCCATTCGGCGAATGCACAGCAACAGCGAGTAGGGAAGGTTCTGCACTTCGTCGATTGCAATCGCGGCATACTTATCCAGCGGAGTCTGGTTCATCTTGAACACACTGTGCATAAACAAGCATAACAGAGGCTTCTCATCGTGAAATACCTCGTTGATGGGTCTTTCTGCTAACGCCTGAAGATAGGATAGGGCGTCCTCGCCGAACTTTTGCTGAACGAAGTTCCACACCTGCGTGTCGCTCCACACTTTTCTGAACAGCTGGATTGGGTCGAGAGTCTCTAACACCTTCTGCAAAGATGGTATATAGTCCCGCAGCTGGTCATCATACGAAACATCTTCGCGGGTGACTTCCCAGAATGGGTACTTCTCACGGAGTGTATTGAAAGTTTGCGCAAACTCACGAAGTAGCTTACCCTGACATAGAAGACTACTCGCCTCGACGCCAGACAAGTCTATGGTAGTGTTATGTACCCCCGAAGTGATCGATAGAATCGTTTTGCAGAATCTTAAAATTGACGACAAGCGGTCGATGGACGCTTCCGCAGCTTTTATGCATGGGTTTACATTCGGCTCATCTTTCCTCAAGGTTAGCCTATTCCTTATAGAGCCTAAATGAGTGTTAATACTTTCAACTGCTCTTGAAAATTCCTCAAGTCTTTCCCTACCTGTCGTTTCCACGATGGTTTTTACCCGCAAGAACGCCGAAAGCTTCAGCAGGTATACCAGTTCCCCAATCAGTGGCGAGCTGTGAAGCTGCTGTACGCCCTGCAAGGCACTTTCGGCTTGCATGTAATCTTGGCAACCTATTCCTATTGTGATTCCAGCTTGGATGGAGGGCAGTCTTCTGGACGAGAAATGTCTATGGTGCGCCTTGATGATTTCGGTCATCAAACTATCAACACTCCAATATTCGGGAAAGGTATCGGAAATGTTCCTAAAGACACCGCTGGTGTATGCGCACAATCTCACGGTAGGGCTGATATACGCAAAGTGACTCGTCCGCCGTCCGCCCCTGCTTTCTTGCTGCCGCTTATAGTTTAGGTAGGCGATACGATGCAAAGCCACAGAAGTTTTACCCGTGCCTGGTCTGCCAACAACTACGATACAAGGTTTATCGGTACGGATTGCCTCGTTCTGCTCCTCGTCAATCGTCCGCACGATGTCTCGCATGAGACCATCGGTATAGCGAGCCAACATCTCTTCTAAGTAGTCGGCAAAGAGCTGTTCGGCATCTTGCTGCACATCGCCGTAGAAGGGCAGCGACTCATGCTCGGTGCTGATAATCTGCGCGACATTTTTGAACCTTCGACGCAGCGTCAATCGTACCTGCAAGACACCTCGGGGAGCCTCGTATGAAAAAACCTTTCCAACGCCTGCGCCAGAATAGTACACTTCTGCTAATGGAGTGCGCCAGTCGATAATGCGTGTGTCGGCAACATCGATATCCGAGAAACCGACGTATCTCGACTCCACGGTCGCGCCGTCGAATGAGACATCGACTCTCCCGACAAATGGTTCTCTGTCAGGCGGGGTGTTCCATCCCGCTTGCTCTATCGAGTCAGCAAGCAGATGATCAGCAGCCATCCAAGATCTGCGAAGCCGCTTCACTTCGCGTGAATAGTGCTGATATCGCTCGTTCAGACACTTCTTAGCCTCGCGATACAGCGCCTGCTCCTCTGGTTCTGACCAGCGTACTTCTCCCTTGAAACGCATACTGGTATTATACCCCATACATTATTCTCGCGTCTCTGCCGCAAACAGCAGGCACGCCTGAATGTCTTCGGTCGTCAGCCCTTCGTACTCCTGGAGGATTTCCTCGACCGAAGCGCCGCTTGCCAGCAGGCGCAGGATGTAGGCGACGCTCAGGCGCGTGCCGCGCAGCACGGGCTGCCCCGCCAACACGCGCGGGTCGCGGGTAATCCGTTCCAACGGTACGGTAGCCCAGTTCCTCTTGGGATAGCCCCTGCTGGCAACGGACTTGGCGGACGGCTGCGCCGAAAGCCTTGATGATTGTATGCATTGTATGCACGCGGGGTATTATTCATGCGGTCAGTAGCGCTTGTCTACAGACTATGAGTGGCATCCTGCGTTCGCACAGTGTGTGGGTTGCATCCTGAAACAGAGCGAGTCTCACTGAGGTAGTTGCCATGAGAGCCTACGCAGAGCGAGTGGTGATTGCTTTAGTTAGCGGGCTGGTTGCGCTGGCGGGTGTGCTGCTGGCGCGAAGCGTGTGGACGGCGCAAGAGACTATCCACTGGCAGGACATCTTGTGGTGGGGCAGTTTCGCCGTGCTCTTTCGTCTCGGCTACGAGATGGCGCGCGCTTCCGAAGACGACTCAGAGCGCGAGCAGGGAATCGTCGTTGTGGCACTGCGCATGCCCGCCAGTCTGGCTGGCCTATTGCTGGTCATAATCCCGCTTGGTGTCACGCATCTTGTGATGTCGCTTCAGGGTACGCCGTTAGACCTGCTTGCGCTGGTTCGGCTCGCCGTGCTGGGCATAGCTGTGTGGCTGGCGGGGCTGCTGTGGGGCGCGCCGAAGCGGCTGCCGCCTGCGTCTTTGGCGCGCCACATTGCTCGATGCGTTGCCAAGACACGCGTGCATATCGCGCTGCAACATTCGCTTCCGTAGCGATGCGTCTAATCACGGCGTCGGTTTTCGGGGGATACCGTGACGGCAGAAACCATCCTGTTCTGGGTTGCCGTGTTGCTGGCGGCGTCAAGCTTCAATATGCTGATGACGGTTGTCACGCGCGGGCGGTGGTCGCCTTTCAGGGCGCGGGTGTGGCACAGGTTGGCACGCACGGAAGGCGAGGCGTTTGCTCGCAACACCTTCCTGCTTGTCTCGCTGGGAACGGGCATATTAGCGGCGATGCTCCTGTGGGTGCGCAGCCGTCTGTAGGGCGCAACGCCGTGCTTCACGGAGCACGCGGCAGGGCGCACCGCCGTGCGCCCCTACAATTAGGGCGCGGTTTGCCCCTTCTCGCTTGGTAATCCCAGCGCGCTCCACTCGACCCACGAGCCGTCGTACACCTGCGCCTCGATGCCCAGCAGGGCGCGCAGGGTGAACCACAGCTGGCTCGCCTCGCGCCCTGAGTTGCAGTAGACCACCAGCGGGCGCGTGGGGTCAATCCCTAACTGCCGCACCTTGTCGCGAATTTCGTCGGGGCTGCGCCAGACGCTGTAGCCGCCTTCGCTGCGTAGCAGGTCGCGCAAGAACAGGTTCTGCGCCGTCGGGATGTGCCCCGCTTGATACTGCTGCGGCGCACGCGCGTCCAGTACCTGCACGGGTTCGGGCGAGTCAAGGTACTTCTGCAGCCACTCCAGCGTGCGGAACAGCTCTGGGTTCGGCTGCGCCGTGCGCAGTTGCGGCTCGAAGCGCGGGATGGTGCGGCTCAGCGGGCGGTTCTCCGCCTTCCACTTCTCGAAGCCGCCGTCCAGCACCGCCACGCGCGTGTGCCCAATCGCCAGCAGCGCGAGCGCGGTGTAGGTCGCCGCTGAGAAGGCATCCTCCGCACTGGAGTAGACGACCACCTCGTTCTCCGCGCCGATGCCCATCGCGCCGAAGATTTCCGCGAGGCGTTCGGGGGGTAGCATCTGTCCGGGGATGCCGCCGCGCGTGATTCGAAGCGTCTCGGTACTGAGGAACAGCGCGTTCGGCAGGTGTTCCTGCAGGTAGGTCGCCAGCGACCCGCGAGCGTCGATAATCCGCAGGTTCGGGTCGTTCAGTCGCTGCGCCAGTTGCGCCGTGCTGATGAGTTGGGGCGCGTCTGTGCGCGACTGGGCGCATCCAAGGGTTAGCGTTAGCCATGCCAAGCCCAACAGCCCAATCCAGTGTCGCATAGTCATAGGATACCCCGCCTCAGCGTTCTGTTGTGTCCGCATCCAGTTCGCGCAGCAGGGTGACATCCTCCTCTGTGAGGTAGGCTTTCGCGAACAGGTCGGGGCGCAGGGTGCGGGTCAGGCGCAACTGTTGCAGGCGTCGCCAGCGGGCAATCGCACCGTGATTGCCCGACAGCAGCACACTGGGCACGCGCAGCCCGCGAAACACCTCTGGCCGCGTGTACTGCGGGTAGCCCAGCAACCCATCGGCGTACGAGTCCTGCTCCAGCGATTGGGGCGAGTGAATTGCGCCAGGCAGTAGGCGCACGACGGAATCGATAATGACCAGCGCGGGCAGCTCGCCGCCCGTCAGCACATAGTCGCCGATGCTAATCACATCGGTCGCCAGATGCTCGCGCACACGGGCGTCCACCCCTTCGTAGTGCCCGCAGATGAGAATCAGGTGCGCCTGCTCCGCCAGTTCGTGCGCCAGCGACTGGGTGTAGAGCCTGCCCTGCGGCTCCAGCAGGATGATGCGTGTGTCCGGGGTGGGCTGGCACGCTTCGACGGCTTTGAAGATGGGTTCGGGCTTCAGCACCAGTCCCGCGCCGCCGCCGTAGGGCTCGTCGTCGGTCTTTTTGTGCTTGCCCTCCGCGAAGTCGCGTAGTTGCAGGGCGCGAATCTGCACCAGTCCCCGCTCCCGCGCGCGCCCGACGATGCTATAACTAACGCCTGCCTCAATCACCTCTGGGAACAGCGTAATGACATCGATGCGCAGCACAGAGGGATTATACCGTGAGAATGGAGCGTCCTGCTGGAAGAGGTATACTTACTTACCGAAATGGCTGATCCCCTTCGGCAGCATATTGGTCAGATCGAGCGGCTTTGTCAACAGTACGGGGTAGCACGGCTGGAACTGATTGGTTCAGCCCTCTCCGAAGATACTTTCGACCCCGCGCTCAGCGATATCGACCTCCTTGTGGAGTTTGAGGGGAACGAGAGCCTATTCGCCCGATATATAGACCTCAAACTGGAGCTGGAGACCTTGCTCCAACGCCCTGTGGACTTGATTATGAAGCGGGCAATACGCAACCCTTACTTCCTGCAGGAGGTTGAAACAAACCGAGTGGTGCTTTATGAATCGGCGCGTAGTCGGCTTGCTTAGCGACATCATTTCAGCTGGTGAACGAATCCTGCAGTTTGTCGGCGATTCGTCCTCCTATAGCGCGGTCAATACTGCTTACATGCTACAATTCTATGGGGGCGTATGCTGATGAATCAACGCACGGCACTGATGCAACCGCACAGCACCGAAGCCGAGATGAGCGTGCTGGGGTCGATGATGCTCGACCCCGAGGCGGTGGAAAAGGTCGCCGAGGTGCTCCAGCCCGAGGATTTTTACCACCCTGCGCATCAGATGCTGTACGAGGCGATGCTCTCGCTGCACGAGCGCAACTACCCGATTGACCTGCTGACCATTCAGGAGGAGTTGCGTCGCTTAGGGCGTCTGGAGGAGGTGGGCGGCGTACCCGCGTTGGTGAACATCGTCGAGAGCGTGCCGACCGCCGCCAACGCCGAACACTACGCTCGCATCGTCAAAGAGAAGGCAATCCTGCGCCGTTTGCTGCGTGCCGCGCACGAAATTATCCGCCTCGTGGACGAGTCGGAGCTGGAGGTGCAACAGATTGTCGACCAAGCCGAGCAAGCGGTCTACCAAGTCGCTGAGCAACGGCTGGGCAGCGAGTTCGCCCATGTGGGGCGTTTGGTGATGCGCGTCATCGACTATTTCGATGAGCGACAACAGCACTTACAGCAGCATCCGGGCGATTTTCTGATGGGTGTCTCCACAGGCTTCCGCGAGCTGGACTGGATTCTTTCGGGGCTACACCCGTCGGAGCTGATCATCTTGGCGGCGCGCCCCAGCGTGGGTAAGACCTCACTCGCGGCGAATATCGCCGAGCATGTCGCCCTCCGCGAACGCAAGCCTGTGGTCATCTTCAGCTTGGAGATGTCGGCGGAGCAGCTGGTGCAACGCATGCTCTGCTCGCAGGCGGGGGTTAGCGCGCAGCGCATGCGCCGGCTGCAACTGAGCCTTGACGAGTGGAACCTGCTCATCCGCGCCGCTGAACGCCTATACGATGCGCCGATTTTCATCGACGACACCAGCAGTCTCTCGCCCGCTGAGTTGCGGGCGAAGTGCCGTCGGCTCAAAGCGCAGCTGCAAGACCGCCAACTGGGGCTGATTGTAGTGGACTACCTGCAGCTGATGCGTTCGTCGAATCGTCGTGTGGAGAACCGCAACCAAGAGATTGGCGAGATTGCCCGCGCGCTCAAGCAAATTGCCCGCGAGTTCAATGTGCCCGTGCTGGTGCTGTCGCAATTGTCGCGCTCGGTGGAACGGCGCGAGAACAAACGCCCGATGCTCTCCGACCTGCGCGACAGCGGCTCGATTGAGGCGGAAGCCGATGTGGTGCTGTTTATCCACCGCGAGGAGTATTACGGCGATCGCGAGGCGACCCCGCCGATTGACCCGCCGCCAGGCTTTGTGCGCCAGGAAGAGGTAGAACTGATTGTCGCCAAGCAGCGCAACGGTCCCACAGGCAAGGTCATCGTGGCGTTCCAGCCCGACTACTCGCGCTTTGTGAGCATCGATCGCGAACACACGGGGGTCTACTGACGCCAGCGGGGCAGGAACCGCCCTGTGGCGCGCTGGTAGTCGGCGTAGTCAGGATAGCAGCGTCGCAGGCGTCGCTCCTCCTCGCGCGCCTTGAGGTTGAAAAACACGGTTAGTGCGACTGCCGCCGCGATTGCCAGCGGCTTCTGCGCCACAATCGCCAGCCCGAACGCGCTCAGCAGCAGCCCCGTGTACATCGGGTGGCGAACACGAGCATAGACGCCCGTGCGCAGTAGCCCCAACGCGGGGTTTGGCTCAGGCAGCGGGGTCAACCTGCGCCCGTGCATGCGCAGCGCGGCAAGCCCGACCCACGCGCCAACAGCCAGAAGCGGGATGCCCAGCCACCGCCATGCGCCCCACGATGCACCCGACCCAAGCACCAGCGCAATCCCATACAGCACGAACAGCGCAATCTGCACAACGACCCAGCCGTAGCCCACGCCCCAATTCTACTCAAAGCGAAACCGCCCCGTGGGGGACGGACGGGGCGGTTTCTTCGGGGGACGGGTCGGATGGAAGACTCACTTGAAAAACTCGAACGATTCGATCGCCCGCTTGATGCGCTGCAAGAACCGACCCGCGTACATCCCATCGATTAGTCGATGGTCGTAGCTCAGGCAAAGATTCATCATCGGGCGGATGGCGATCATATCGTTGACGACTATAGGCTGTTTCACAATCGCGTAGGTTCCCAATATTGCCGTCTGCGGATGGTTGATGATGGGGGTGCCGATCAGCGCGCCGTAGCTGCCGGGGTTGGTCAGCGTGAAGGTCGCGCCTTGCACTTCGGCGACGCTGATGCTCTTGTTGCGGGCGCGCTTGGCGATGTCTTCCAGCTCGCGGGCGATGTCGATGAGGCTCTTTTTGTGCGCGTCGCGGATCACGGGCACAATCAGCCCCTCCTCGCCCTGCTCGCCCAGCGCGACCGCCACGCCCATATGCACATAGTGGCGCACGATAATCTGGTCGTCCTGCAAGGTGGCGTTCATCATCGGGAACTCCAGCAGCGCGTCGGCACACGCCTTCACGAAAAACGGCGTATAGGTCAGGCGCACGCCGTATTGCTGCTGGAACGACTCCTTGTTGCGCTCGCGGAACTCCACGAGTTTGGAGACATCGACTTGGATGACGGTCGTGACATGCACGGCGGTCTGGTAGCTTTTGGTGAGGTGCTCGGCGATGGCCTTGCGCATGCCGACCAGCGGGATGATTTCCTCGCCTTCGCGCGGGGTGACGGGTTGCGGGGCGGGTGCAGGTTGCGGCGCAGGTGCGGCTACAGGTTGCGGCGCAGGGGCTGGGGCAGGTGCAGGCGCAGGCTTCGGCGCGACTTTGCGCTGGGCGATGTATGCCTCGATGTCCTTGCGGGTGACGCGCCCACCGACGCCTGTGCCGGGAATGGTCAGCAACTCCTCGTGGCTGATGCCGTGTTCGCGGGCGATTTTGCTTACGACGGGCGAAATAAAGGGCTGCCCCGTTGCGGTGCGCGTCTGTCCGTCGCTGCGGGTGGGTGTCGCAGGCGGAGGCGGAGGCGTTGCCACGGGCGCAAGCTCCTCACCGCCGCCGTAGAAGCCGACCGCCTCTACAGGGGGCGGCGTGGAGACAGGCGCGGGCGCAGCGGATGGCTCAGCCGTCGCTGCCGCCGACTCGCTCGCCGTTGCAATCAACGCGAGTTCCTGACCCACCTTCACCGTTGTGTTCGCAGGCGCGAGAATCTTCTGCAGCACGCCACTGGCAGGTGCGGGCAACTCAGTATTCACCTTATCGGTCATAATCTCCACAATCGGCTCGTCTTCCTGCACCGAGTCGCCCTCTTGCTTCAGCCAGCGCACAATCGTGCCTTCTACGATGCTCTCGCCCAGTTCGGGCATAATCACCGCCACAGCCATCGCTTGGTCTCCTCAGTATGCCGCCAACTCGCGCGCGGCGAACACGATGTCGTCCACGCTGGGCAGCACGAATTTCTCCAAGGGCTCGGCGAAGGGCACGAACGCATCCTTCGCCGCTACGCGCATAATCGGCGCGTCCAGCCACTCGAACGCCTGTTCGGTAATCCGCGCTGAGATTTCCGCGCCGACACCACCCGTCTTCGGCGCCTCGTATACAATTAATACCTTACTCGTCTTGCGCACCGACTCCAGAATCGTCTCCATGTCCAGCGGTTTGATGGTGCGCAGGTCAATCACTTCCAGCGAGATGCCCTCCTTTTCGAGCCGTTGGGCGGCTTCGAGGGCGAAGTGTACCATCGCGCCGTAGGTGACAACGGTGATGTCGCTGCCGTAGCGTCGGATGCGCGCCTCACCCAGCCGCACGATGTAGTCCTCGCTCGCGTCGGGGATGGGTCCCTTGATGCGTCGGTAGAGGTACTTATGCTCGTAGAACACGACGGGGTTGTTGTCGCGGATGGCGGCTTTCATCAGCCCGTAGGCGTCGTCGGGGAAGGCAGGCTGCACCACCTTGACGCCAGGCGTGTGGAAGAACCACGCTTCGAACTGCTGGCTGTGGTACAGGCTGCCGCCGACATAGCCGCCCGACGGACCGCGCACCACAATCGGGATGGGCGTCTTGCCCCCCGAACGGTACAGCCAAGTGCCCGCGACATTGACCACTTGGTCGAACCCGTAAGAGATGAAGTCAATGAACTGCATCTCGGCGATGCCGCGCTTGCCCGCCGCCGCTGCGCCGACTGCCACGGCGATAATCGCTGTCTCCGAGATGGGGGCGTCAATCACACGGTCGGGACCGAACCGCTCCAGAAAGCCTGTCGTGACGCCAAACGCGCCGCCCATGCGCCCGATGTCCTCGCCGATGATAAACACATTTGGGTCGCGCTCCATCTCCTCCCACATCGCCAGACGGATGGCTTCGAGGAAGGTGACCTCTCTCATCGCGACACCCCCGCGCTTTCGTCGTAGATGTCTTCCAGCGCTGTGTGTGGTTCAGGGTCGGGGCTGTTGATGGCGTACTCGATGGCTTTCTGGATGCGCGCCACGATGTCGGGGGGCGGTTCGGGCAGCTCATCCTCGCTAAACAGCCCCGTCTTCAGCAGGTATTGGCGATAGCGGGGCAGCGGGTCGCGCTTTTCCCACATTTCGATCTCCTCAACGGGGCGGTACTGGCGGGCGCGCGTCTCATCGTGGTCGGCGTGCCCCTGAAGACGGTAGGTCACGCATTCAATCAGCACGGGACCGTTGCCCGCGCGGGCGTGTTCCAGCGCGGCGCAGGTGGTGTCGTAGACCTCCAGCACATCGTTGCCGTCGATGCAGTAGCCTGGGATGCCGTAGCCTTTGGCGCGGTCGGCAACCGTCTCGGTGGGCACTTCCAACTCCACAGGTGTCGAGTAGGCGTACTGGTTATTCTCCACGACCACGATTAGCGGCAGTTTATGCACGGCGGCGAAGTTCAGCCCCTCGTGGAACGGTCCCGTGGCGGTTGCGCCTTCGCCTGTGTAGGCGACCAGCACGCGGTCGCGCCTGCCGTCCAGCCGCTGCGCCCACAGCACCCCGCACGCCACCGCGATTGTGGAGCCCAGCATGCTGGTGGAATGCACGATGCCCAGACTCATGTCGCCCATGTGGCTCCACGAGTCTTTGCCGCGCGTGGGGGCGTTCGCCTTGCCCCAGATTTGGCACATCACCTGCTCAGGGGTCATCCCGCGGAACACGAACACGGGCATATCGCGGTGAATGGGCGAGACGAAATCGTCGGGGCGCAGGGGGTAGGTCGTGCCCACTTGAATTGCTTCCTGCCCGCGCGAACCGTACACATTCCCGCGGCGCAGGCGACCCTTCTTTTTGGCGTCGTACAACGCCTCGTCAAAGATGCGGGCGAACCACAGCCTGCGGTAAATCTCCAATAAATCGCTCTTCTCTAAGCGCTCGTGATAGGCAATCGCCGTCTGCTGTCCGTTCTTGCGTCGTGTGCGCGTCGAGCCCAAGGTAGTCCTCCTTGCTACGCCCATGAGTATACCCACTCCTGCGCGTCAAGGGGTATCGTTTGGCCTCGCCCCCGACCCCGCTCCCACACGGTGGAAAAGGTGTGTAGGGGCGCACGTTTGTACCCAAACCTGCCCCTTAAGCGTCATAATATACGCGAGGTGCTGAAATGCGAGGGAAAACGCTTCTGGGATGGCTGGCGATTGGTATGCTGTGCGGTGCAAGCGCACAAGACCTGCTGCCCGTGACGCGCGTGGTGCTGTACCGTAGCGGCGTCGGGTACATCGAACGGTTCGGACGCATCAGCGGCGATGCGACGCTGACGCTGGCGATGCGCGAGAGCCAGATGAACGACCTGCTCAAGTCGCTAATCTTGGTGGACTTCGACGGGGGGCAGATTCTGCCCGCGCAATACACCCCGCGCGACCCGCTGGAGCGCACGCTGAGCGCGTTTGCCGTGCAACTGTCGGATAACCCGTCGATGAGCGCGCTGCTGACCCGTCTGCGCGGCGCGCCCGTGGAGATACAGACCGACAAGGAGACACTGCAGGGCACGGTGCTGAGCGTCGAGACGCGCGAGGAAGCCGCCAGCGAGGTGGTCGTCAAGCGCGCCTATGTGAACCTGATGACGAACCCCGCGATGCGCTCTGTGCCGCTGGACGCGATTGTGAGCCTGCGCGTGCGCGACGAAAGGCTGCAACAGGAGATGCAGAACGCGCTTGCCGCCATCGCCACGCGGCTGGACAACACGCGCAAGACCGTCGAGCTGCGCTTTTCTGGGCAGGGCACACGGCGCGTGCTGGTCGGCTACCTAACCGAGATGCCGCTGTGGAAGATGACCTATCGCCTCGCGCTCAGCGCGAACGAACCCCCACTGCTGCAAGGCTGGGCAATCGTCGAGAACACCACCGACGAGGACTGGCGCAATGTGCGCTTGGAGCTGGTGTCGGGGCGACCCGTGAGCTTCATCCAGAACCTGTACGAGCCGATCTACCCCAAGCGCCCGACCGTGCGCACGCAGACCGACCAAGCACTGCTGCCCAACACGGCAGAGCAAGCGATGGAACTCGCACCTGGCGAGTTGGCGAGACGGCAAGCGATGGAGGAAGAGTATCTTGCGATGCGCGCGCGCGGCGAAATGCCTGCACTTGGCGGCGCGCCGCCAATGGCTGCCCCACGCGCCATGCGCGAAAGCGTCATCGAGATGGCGCAAGGACAGGAACGCGGCGCGCTGTTCGACTACCGCATCCAGCAGCCCGTCACAATCCTGCGTCAGCAGTCTGCGCTGGTGCCTGTGGTCAACCGCACGGTAGAGGCGCAAGCGGTCTCGCTCTACAATCCCGCCAACCACCCGCGCCACCCCTTCTTCGGCGTCAAACTGACCAACACCACCGACCTAACGCTGATGGAGGGTCCCGTCACGGTCTATCTGGACGGCGCGTATGGGGGCGACGCGCAACTGGAGACGCTGGAGCCGAAAGGCGAGCGCATCCTGACCTACGCGCTCGACTTGGGCATAGAGGTTGTGCAGGAGCGGGCGAACTTCACCTCCCAAATGATCTCGGTCAAGATTACCAACGGCGTGCTGCAGCAGCGGCTGGAGCGGCGTATGGAGAACCTCTACCGCCTCACCAGTCGCGACGATAAGCCGCGCACCGTGCTGGTGGAGCAGCCCTACCAAGACGGCTGGGAATTGGTAGAGCCTGCCAAGTTCGAGCGCACGCCGACCTTCTATCGGTTCCCCGTCGAAGTGCAGCCGCGCAAGACCGCCACACTACGGGTCGTGCAGAAGCGCACCGACCAAGAGTCGTTCGCCCTGCTGGAGGGCAACGAGGATACCATTCGGATACTGGCGCAAAACCAGCAAATCAGCGAGCCGATTCGACAGGCGCTGAGCAGTATCCTGAACCGCCGCCGCGCGATACGCAACATTGAGGCGCAAATCCGCCAACAGGAGGCACGCATCAAGAGCATCACGGACGACCAAGCGCGGATTCGCGAGAACATGCGTGCGCTGGATCGCAACTCCGACCTGTACCGCCAGTATGTGCAGAAGCTGGCGCAGCAGGAGCGCGAGATTGAGCAGGCGCGCGCGGAGATTGAGCGGCTGCAGGAGCAGCGCGCCCGCGCCCAACGCGAACTGAGCGACTACATCGCGGGGCTGAACCTGTAGCAGGCGGCAGTCGGCGTATCAGGTACACTCATGCTGCCGTGTGGAACGAGGATGCGCCGCGCGAGGCGTGTGGGCTGTTCGGCATCTACGCGCCAGGGGAGGATGTCGCCCGACTGACCTACTTCGGGCTGTTCGCGTTGCAACATCGCGGGCAGGAGAGCGCGGGCATCGCCGTCTCCGACGGCAGATGCATCCGCGCCTACAAAGACCTCGGCTTGGTCACGCGCGTGTTTTCGGAGCCTGTGCTGCAAGGCTTGCAGGGCGATATTGCCGTCGGACACACCCGCTACTCCACCACAGGCTCGTCCACCCTGCGCAATGTGCAGCCGATTACCTGCGCCACTGAGCATGGCAACATCGCCGTCGCGCACAACGGCAACTTGGTGAACGCGCACCGCCTGCGGGCGCAACTCGAAGCCGAGGGCGAGCAGTTCGAAGCGACCAACGACTCGGAGGTCATCGTGCGCCTGATGGCGCGTGCGCTGGAGGACGGCGCAGACATCGTGGACGCCATCCGCGCGATGATGCGCCGAGTGCAGGGCGCGTACTCGCTGGCGATACTGACCCCCACGCAGCTGATTGGCGTGCGCGACCCGTATGGCGTGCGCCCGCTGGCGTTGGGCAGGCTGGGCAAGGCGTGGGTGCTGGCGTCGGAGACCTGTGCCTTCCCGCCGATTGGCGCGGAGTTTGTCCGCGAGGTCGCCCCAGGCGAAATTGTTGTCATCGACGCCGACGGGCTGCACACCTACGAGGGGCTGCCCCCCGCCCGACCCGCGCTGTGCATGTTCGAACTCATCTACTTCGCGCGCCCCGACAGCCACCTGTACGGCAGACTGCTGTACGAGGTGCGCCGACGGATGGGGCGCATTCTGGCGCGAGAGCATCCCGTGGAGGCGGACTTGGTCATCCCCGTGCCCGATTCGGGCACGCCTGCGGCGGTCGGCTACGCCGCCGAATCGGGCATCCCCTACGGCGACGGTCTCATCAAGAACCGCTATGCGCCGCGCACTTTTATCCAGCCCGATCAGCGGCTGCGCGAGCAGAGCGTGCGACTCAAACTCACGCCCCTGCGCGAGGTGATTGCGGGGAAGCGGCTGGTGGTGGTGGACGATTCCATCGTGCGAGGTACGACCACGCGCCAGATTGTGCGCCTGCTGTTCGAGGCGGGCGCACGCGAGGTGCATCTGCGCATTACCGCCCCGCCCATCCGATTCCCGTGCCACTACGGCATCGACATGGCGACCCAGCGCGAGTTGGTCGCCGCGCACCACACCGTCGAGGATGTGCGTCGGCAAGTCGGCGCGACCACGCTGGGGTATCTGAGCATCGAAGGGCTGCTGGAGGCGGCAGGACAGCCTCGTGATCGGTTCTGCCTCGCCTGCTTCAACGGCGATTACCCCATCCCCATCCCCGACGATGTGGAACTGGTGAAGGAGATTTTCGAGAGCGCAACGCCCGCTGGCATGGAACGGTAGCAGGAATCCCACAAAAAGCGTGCTATAATTAGCGCACGGAGAGACGCGATGACGCCGAAACAGCCAAATCGGGATGAACTGTTACAGATGACGCGCCGCTACTTTTTCAAGGTGTGCGGCTACGGCATCGGTTCCCTTGCGTTGAACGCACTGATGCAACCGAAACTGTTCGCCTCGAGCAATAACAACCCCCTCGCGCCCAAGCCACCGCATTTCAAGCCCTGCGCGAAGCGGGTTATCTTCCTGTTTATGGCGGGCGCGCCCTCGCAGATTGACCTGTTCGACCCCAAGCCCGTGCTGCAAAAGTATCACGGGCAACCTTGCCCTGAAGAGATTCTCAAAGGCGAGCGGTTCGCGTTTATCAAGGGCACGCCCACGCTGCTGGGGTCGCCCTACAAGTTTCAGAAGCACGGGCAGTCGGGCATCGAGGTCTCCGAGCTGCTACCCAACATCGCGAAGGTGGTGGACGAGCTGTGCATTATCCGCTCGATGCAGACCGACCAGTTCAACCATGCGCCCGCGCAAATCTTCATGAACACGGGGCACCAACTGCCCGGACGCCCCAGTATGGGCAGCTGGCTGACCTACGGGCTGGGCACGGAGAACCAGGACCTGCCAGGCTTCGTGGTGCTGCTGTCGGGTGCGAACCGTCCTGACGGCGGGCACGCCTGCTGGAGCAGCGGCTTTCTGCCGACGGTCTATCAGGGCGTCGAGTTCCGCAAGCAGGGCGACCCCGTGCTGTACCTCTCCAACCCCGATGGGGTAGACCCCGAGGCGCGGCGCGCCGTGATCGACGCCGTGAATGACCTCAACCGTCTCAAACAGGAACAAATCGGCGACCCCGAAATCGAAACACGCATCGCCAATTACGAACTTGCATATCGCATGCAGACCAGTGTGCCGGAGCTGATGGACATCAGCAAGGAGCCAGAGTATATCCACCAGCTGTACGGCACGACACCGGGCAAGCCCTCGTTTGCAAACAACTGCTTGCTGGCGCGTCGGCTGGTGGAGCGCGGAGTGCGGTTTGTGCAGCTGTACCATCGTGGCTGGGACCATCACGGCACCAGCGAGGGAGATAGCATCTCCAGCGCGCTGCCCCGCTTGTGCCGCGAGATTGACCAAGCTACCGCCGCGTTGATTATCGACCTCAAGCAGCGCGGGCTGCTGGAGGACACGCTGGTCATCTGGGGTGGCGAGTTCGGACGCACGCCGATGAACGAGGGACGCGGCGGCTCGACCTATCTGGGACGCGACCACCACCCCCGCGCGTTCACCGTCTGGTTAGCGGGTGGCGGCGTGAAACCGGGCACTGTGTACGGCGCGACTGACGAACTCGGCTACTCCGTCGTGGAGAACCCCGTGCATGTGCATGACCTGCACGCCACCATTTTGCACCTGATGGGCATCGACCACACGCGCCTGACCTACTGGTATCAGGGGCGCAACTTCCGCCTGACCGATGTCTTTGGGCGCGTGGTGGAGGGGATTATCGGGTAGCCGTAAGCAAGGAGCGCGACAGAGGCACGCCCGCGCACCGTCGCGGTGGGGTGTCCCGTTGTGAGCAGCGTAGAGGAGCGGCGGACGCAGAACCTCCGCCGCTCCTGCCTCTTTATAACCGTATCGGCTTGAACATCCACCAGCCTGCCAAGTCGCGCTGGTCAGCGTAGTGGGGTGAGTTGGGGTCTTCGCTTTGCCCTGGCGGCAGTACCGTCTCGCCGAAAAACTCCGCACCGAACTGGATAATCTGAATGTATGAACCCCGATCGGTGTACGGCACGCCTGGCAATTTGTCGCCCCACCCCATGCGCGGCGCACTGTAGCGCCACAGGTTCATCGACGCACCGTACCGACGCTTCATCTGCGTGATCGCATCTGCCAGCGCGACGGTCAGCACCTCTTCGGGCTTCTTGCCGTTGAAGTAGTCGTACTGGCGCGGCACAGGAGCTTGCTTGCCCAGCAGCGCGTAGGCGATGTAGCTGGGCTGGATGGCGAGGCGGAAGAGGTCGGGGCTGAAAAAGTTGCCGAGGTCGTCCGCGAACACGCGCGTGCGCACCGCGTCCAGCCAAGCGTCCCAGAGGGCTTTCGCCGCGCTGCCCTCGCGCTCGTGGCAGTCCCACGCCTCCAGCAAGCGCACGGCAGCGCGCAGCTCGTCGCTAAAATTCCGCTCGTTGCGCTTGACGATGCGCAGCATTATCGGCAGCAGTCTGCCCGCGTCCTCGTCGTACTCGGCAATATCGCGAATATACGCCTTCACATCGTCTACCGTCAGGCGCGGCTTGCTGCGAATCAGCTCGTTCAAGCGGTAGACGCGGAAAATCATGCCCCACACAGGCGTGTCGGCGTTCTCCCACCAGACGGCAGGCTTGTTGTTCCAGTTCGCGATGTAGCCTTGCTTGGGATTCACCACGCGCGGCATCTCGGAGAAGGGGATTGTGCCCTTCCAGTCATACTCGCCTGTGCCGAGTGCAGGCAGGCGCGGGTCTACCCCGTCCGCGCGGATGGGCGCGCGCCCGCAGTAGAAGTAGGCGATGTCGCCCGTGCGCGTGGCGCAGAAGGCGTTGAACGAGGCGGGAATGTGCGACGCGGCGCGTTCGAAGTCCTCCACCGTGCGCGCGGTTAGGAACCCGTAAAACGCGCGGAACGCCTCCAGCTCGTTGTTCCAGTAGCTCAGCTTGAGGCTCACGGCGACGGCGTTGCGGGCGTCTACAGCGACGACAGGACCATACACGCTGCGATAGACGGTCAGTTCCATAGGCTCGCCGCCTTTGACGCGAATGGTCTCCGTGCGCTTCTCCAAGTTGCGCCAAGTGCCCTTGTACCAGTAGCGTTCGGGGTTCTGCGGGTCAAGTTTCAGGATGAAGGCGTCCACAAAGTCCGCGACGCCTGAGGTGAAAGTCCACGCGAGGTGCTCGTTGGTGCCGATCAGCACGCCAGGCGTGCCGGGGAAGGTCATCCCGCGGGCGTTGATGCCCGCGCCGTTCAGGTGAATCTCGGCGGCAATGTGCGGCAGGCTGAAGCCCATCTGCGGCGCGCCGACCAGAATTGGCAGCCCTGTCGCGGACTTCTGCGGGCTAATTAGGATCGCGTAGCTACCGAAGTGGGTATACAGCCCGTGTTCCTGCGCAAACTCAATCTGTGCCTGCCCTGAAGCGAGGCGCAACGCGGGCAGCAGCACATTCAGCCCGATGTCGGGCAGCAGCTCCAGATGCTTGCGCATCTGTTCCAGCGTCTTGCGCGGGTCGCGTCGGTGCGCCTTGCGCGAGTCGTCTTCTGGGGGCACGGTCGTTGGCGAGGTCGGGTCTTGAATCCACAGCAGGTCGTTTGCCCAGACCGCCGCGAGGTCTTTGTTGCGCGCCCTGAGGAGTTGGTAGAAGGCGTAGTTGCGCAAGTCGCCTGCGGACATTACTCCGCCAAAGCGTCGCAGCATCATCACGGCGATGGCAACCGTGTCGGTCGGTCGCCACGGGCGCGGCTCGATGTCGTTCTCGGCGTACTGTCGGGGCAGTTTGCCTGTGCGCTGCGCCTCTTGCATCCAGGCGTTGATGCCTGCGGCGAAGGCGTCCAGCGCGTCCTGCAGTTCGCGCGGCAGGCGGTCAATTTGCGCCTGCAGTTCCGCCTCAGTGTAGCCCTCGATTCGGGCGGCTTTGTCTTGCTCAAGCGCGCGGCTGCCCATCAGTTCTGCCATCTCGCCGCGCGCCTGGCGACGATACAGCTCCATCTGCCACAGTCTGTCCTGCGCAATCGCGTAGCCGTTGCCGTACAGCAGGCCATACTGGGTGCTGGCTTGCACGGTGGGCACGCCATAACTATCGCGGGTGATGCGCACGGTGTCCCCGCGCACATTCAGTTCAACAACGGGCTGGCTCCAGACCGCCCAGCCGACGCACGCGCCTAAAACGAACGCAAGTCCTATCCGGGGCACCATATGAGATAACCTCCCTGTTGCGATGCTACTTCGCATAGGGAGGTTTTTCGACTCGGCGTTCGAAGTTCCTGCGAGTTGGGTTAGAAACTCAGCCCGTAGGTCGTGCTGAAGTAGATGACCTTCGCTTGCGTGCCCAGTTGCAGGCGCAGCGCATCGTCATGCACATAGCGCAGCGCAGCGTTGGTGTCCACGCCGTTGTATTCCACAGCCACCGAGAACCGATCCCCCAGAAACACCTCGCCACCGCCGATAACCTTGTCGCGGTAGATGCCTGTGCCGTAGCCGATATGCAAGCGCAAACCGACGACCGACTCAGGCGCTTGAGTGGGCACACGCACATTCACGCTTGCCATACCGTAAACCGTGTTGTCGATGGCGTCGAAGGGGTCAATCGCGCCGAAGCCCAGCTCCAGCCAGTCAAAGTTCTGCGGGATGATGGTCACCTTCGCCGTGGCGATGACCTTGTTATTCTGGTTGTTGCGATCGACGACCGCGCCGCCAATCTCAATGCTGTCGAAGATGCCCCAGTTCACGGAGACGGTGCGGATGTTCTGCCCGAATGCCGTTCCGAGTTGGAACCGTTCCACACGGGTGGTGGTGGAAGTCGGTACGGTGATTAGCCCTGTAGGACCCAGCAGGGTGTTCACTCGAATGGCGGGGTTCTCGCCTCGCGGTTCCACTTGACCAAAGCTTGCCAGAAGCGCAAGCACAGCTGCTCCAAGCACTATGAGTGTTCGCATAGGTTAACCTCCGTGTCTGCCCTATTATACCCTATCGGCGTGTGTCAAGTCAATCCCAAAGACCCGCTCAAAACTTTGCACGATGTTTTGCTTAACCGTTTCCATCGAAACGGCGCGCCCCAACACCTGCTGCAGCGAGGTCACGGGACGGTCGGCAATCCCGCAGGGCACAATCGTCTGGAACAGGCTCAGGTCGTTGTTCACATTCAGCGCGAAGCCGTGCATGCTGACCCACTTGGTGACCTTGATGCCAATCGCAGCGATTTTCGCGTCGCCGACCCACACGCCTGTGTAGCCCGCCTCGCGATGCGCCTCGATGCCGAACGCGCGTAGCGCGTCGATAATCGCCTGTTCAATGTCGCGCAGGAACTTGTGCAGGTCGCGTCCGTGCTGCGCAACATCGAAAATCGGGTAGCCGACCAATTGTCCAGGATTGTGGCAGGTCACATCCCCCCCGCGATCGGTTGGGTGGAGTTCAATCCCCTGCTGGGCGTAGAACTCGCGGGCATAGCGCAGGTGTTCAGGGTGGAACGCCTTGCCCAGCGTAATCACGGGCGGATGTTCCAGTAGCAGCAATGTGTCGGGGATTGCGCCTGCCACGCGCTGGGCGTGCAGTTTGCGCTGCAGTTCCAGCGCGTCAGCGTAGGGCAAAATCCCCAAGTCGCACAGTTGGGCGGGGCGGCGTTCCATCACTGAATGCTGGAGGCACGCTGAAGTGCCTGTTCAATCAACGGGCGTAGTGCTGAAGCGGGCAGCAGGAACGACGCACGCGAATCGTCACCAAAATTCATGCGGAAGCCGAAGTCCACCTCCTCGTCTTTCAGCCCGTGCTGCAAAATCACCAGTACGCCAACCGCCTCCCCCTTCATGTTGTAGACAGGCAGCCCCAGCTCGCTGATGTTGCCCTCCATCAGGTACGCCTTGCGCGGCTTGCCAATTTCGCTGATAATCCGCCCTGTGCAGAAGTACGGTGCGTAATCGAAACCCTTGGGCAGGCGCGAAACGGTTAGCACCTCCTTGCCGACGAAGAGTTCCTCGTTGGAGAAAACAATCGGCGTAATCGCACGCCCCTCCAGATTCGTAATCTTTAGGAATGCAAGCCCCAGTTGCGAGTCGGTGGCGACCAGCTTCGCGTCGTACTCTTTCGTCTCGGCGCCGAAGATGACCTTGAAGCTTTGGGGGGTAATCGTGATTTTGACCTCGTCGTCGTCCTCTGCGCCTATCAGCCGTTTGAAACTCTCAGACGATAGGAGTACGCCCGATGCCATCACCAGTCCGTCGCTGGTAAGAACCGCGCCTTGCATCGTGAACTTGCTCTCTTCGGTCTCAGTCTCGTCCTCTGACTTAAACTCGACCTTGACGACCACGCGCACGGTCACGATGTTCGGTTGCACTTTCTCCAGCACTTGTTTGTAGGCGTTGCCCGCTTCGGGTGTCGCCTGCGTCCAAGCATATAGTGGCAGGCACAGCGTTAATAGCCACAGTAGTCGCATAGTGTCCTCCTATTGCGTGATTTCCTTCCAGTCAGGTTCGATGAAGACGAACGAGGTCTCGCGGTCGCGCAGCACATAGAGGATGACGACGGGCGGTTGCTGCTGCACGACGGTCTGCATCACCTGCTGGAAATCTTGCACGGTTTGGACGGGCTGCTCGTTGATGGCGAGGATGAGGTCGCCTGTGCGCAGCCCTGCCAGTTGTCCCCAGCTGCCGTTGGGCACTTCGGTGACCAGCACGCCTTGCTGGTCTTCGCGCCAGCGGTTGCGCATGCGGTCTAAGGGGGTGATGTCGCGCACGGCAAAATCGAGTTCGTTTTGGCGCACGCTGCGGGCGGCTTCGGCGGAGGCAGGGCTTGGCTCCATCACCACGCGCACTTCCTGCCGTTCGCCGTTGCGCACGATGGTCAGCGTTGCCGTCTCGCCGATGGACAGCCGTTCGATGCGTCGCTCCAGGTCGCGGGCGTCCTGCGTGCGGAACGCCTCCAGCGGCTCGCCGTTCAGCGCAACGATTAAATCGCCCACCTGTAGCCCCGCCTTGCTTGCCTCCGTGTAGGGCAGCACTTCGGTGATGCGGAAGCCCTTCAGGTTCGGGTCGCCCAGCGCCTGCGCGACGGGCTGCGTAATCACCTGCGTGCGCACGCCCAGCCACGCCTTGGGCAGCTCCACATTCGGGCTGGGGGGCGACGGTGGGCGGTTGCGAATGACCGTAATCAGCGTCTCCGTGCGTCGCTGGAACACGATGGGGATGTTCTCTTGGTCCTTGTGCGCTTCAATCGCCTCGCGCAGGTCGCGCAGGTTGCGAATTGCGCGCTCGCCGAAGCGCACAATCGCGTCGCCGACATTCAGTTTCGGCTCGGCGGTGTCCAGCGGGTAGCCAGGGCGGATGCCCGTGATCTGCACGCCCGCTTCGGGCAGGCGGCTGGCGCGTGCCATCGGGCGTGTGATGTCCCGCGCTGTGAAGCCCAGCGTGCGGAACTCGTCTTCCTCACCGTAGTACGGCTCCATGCGTTCGACCCGCGCCTGCGCGGTCTTGCGCTCGCCGTTGCGCAGGTACTCGATCGTGACCGTCTTGCCGATGGGCAGCTCGGCAATCTGCTGGTAGACCAGCGGGATCTCCTCGGGGAAGCGAGCGTTGGTGGGCTTGCCGTCGATGCGCAGCACAATATCGCCAGGCTGCAGCCCTGCGCGTTCGGCAGGCGAGTCGGGAGTGATGGAAGCCACCAGCACGCCGTCTGTGCGGCGCAACTTGTCGACGGGCATCGCGCGGAAGCCCAGCCAGCCGCGCTCCACACGACCTGTGCGCCGCACCTGCTCCAGCACTGCGCGGGCGATCCGCGACGGAATCGCAAACCCCAGCCCGCCGCCACCCAACTGATTGATGCCGACCACCTCGCCCTGCAGATTCACCAACGGTCCCCCAGAGTTGCCGGGCAGAATCAGCGCGTCGTGCTGAATCCAGCGGGTGAGCATCCCCGAACGGTCGCCGCGCTCGAACTCCGCACCCTCGATCTCTTGGCTGAACGGGTTCAGGAACACGCGCTTGGGGTTCGACACGATCCCCAGCGTCACCGAAGACGCCAGTAGCAGCGGGTTGCCCATCGCCAACACATAGTCGCCTGTCTTCAGGGCGTCCGAGTCGCCCAGCGTCGCATACGGAAACTCGCGCTTAGGCGCGTTCGGCGGCAGTTTGAGGCGTAGCACGCTGAGATCCGTCAACGCGTCATGATACAGCGCCTCCGCCTCCAGCCGCTCGCCCGTGCTGAGCGTGCAGAAGAGGCGCACCGCGTCCGATGCGACATGGTAGTTGGTCAGCACCAGCCCGTCGGGCGAGACAATCACGCCGCTACCGCCTCCCAGCGAATATTGCGCCCGCCCACCCTCAAAATAGCGATTCACCACCAGAATGTTCACCAGCGCAGGGAAGACCTTCTCACGAGCGCGATCGATGTCACGCCGCGGCGCGTCCTCCAACACCGCGCGATTTTGCGCCTGCACGCCGTGGGAAAACAGAAGCGCAAACCCCATCAGTAGCCCGAACAGCCGTCTCATAGGCGAAACCAACCTCGCCAAAAGTATACCGCATGGCATGGTATACTTCAGCAAAGGGGACAGGACGATGGAAGGGCTGATACCGTTAGCGGCGATTGTGTTCATTTTTGGACCCGCGCTGTTTATACCCATCACAGCGATGGTGTTGAAGCATCGCAAAGAGATGCTTCAGATGGAGCTGGAACGACGCAGGCTGAGCAACCAAGAGGTGATTGCGCAGATTGAGGCGCTGCGTCAAGAGCTGGCGCAGCTGCGCGACACCTCTACCCAGTATGACATGAGCCTACAGGCGAACTTGGAGATGCTCCAAGAGCGCGTGCGCCTGCTGGAGCAACAACTGGAGGAGCAAACGCGGGTGAGGGCGTTTTGAGAAGCACCGCTCACCCGCATGGCTTCGTATCACCGTTGGGCGACACGCCCGCACTGCTGGCGACCTCGCCGACTGTCCACCACTCCAACCGTGTGGGCATGGCTAAAGTAGTCCCATCTAGCGGAACGCAATGCGGAACGCGAGCGCCGCGAATGCAAACGCGATGAGCCACACGATGGCGACGAAAGCCAATCCTATCAAGCAGCTCGTGACGCAGCCCCGATCGTTGTGGCGGCGGCTTGCCGTAGGCGTATAGAGCTTGGTCGGGCGCACAGGCGGCGGCGCGGTCGTGGGCGTCGGGGCGTGGGGGCTTTGGAGTGCGACGGGTATATAGTCAGGCGCGCGCCCGCGCAAAGCGTTCGCTGCTTGCATTGCACCGATAAGCGCCGGGTCTAACCGATACGCCGTCTCGTATGCCTTGAGCGCTTCCGCCAGCCTATTCTGGCGGTGCAGGTACGCGCCCCAGTTGTAGAACACATAGCCATCGTGCGGGCTGAGCGCGATTGCCTGTGCAAAGTGCCTCTCGGCGTGCGTGTTGTCCCCCTGATGCGCGTAGGCGAGTGCAAGGTACAGGTGTACACGCCCCTCGCGCGGCTGTTCGGCGACGGCGCGCTGCAGAAACGGCAGCGCGTCCGCGTACCGACCCTGCTGCAGCAGTTCGTACCCAATCTCAACCGCCGAGCGCACGCACTAAGTGTACCTGCTGACCCGCTACGGTCGCTGTTGCGTGAGCCAGCTCACGATGTCGCGCAGCAGCGTCGCAATCGTCTGGGCGGTCTGCTCGATGAAACGGCGCACGCTCTCCCAGTCCAGCCCCGTCTCGTCCACAATCCAGCGCAGGATGGGCAGCGTCACGCCCGCCGCTGCCGCCAGCAGTCCGAGGATGATAAGGTTGAACGCCACGAAGCCGACCGCTGCCGCCACTCCGCGCACCAGCACCGCGCCCAGCCACACCACGAACGCGAGCGCGGCGATGCGTATTCCCTGCTCAATCCAATCTCGCGGGGCGCGAGTGCGCTGGCGCGTGTTGAACAGGCTAAACTCCAGCCGCTCGCCGTCGCGCTGGAGTAGCCTGCCCTGATCGTCCGTGAGGCGGAGCGTAATCCCCTGCGATAGGGAGCCGCCGAACACGAAGTTCGCATGCTCACCCGTGCGGGGACGGTACACACGCAGATGGGGATAGTCACCTGCGCCGTTGCGCACGAGTTGCAACACGAGGCTCTCTGCGCCGTTGGTTGTGGCGATGCGCATCCGCAAAGGCTCCGATTCGGGACGACGACGTTCACGCATCGGCTCGGCAATCCGAAAAAGCGTTGGGTACAGCGTGCGCAGTTGAGGCGCTAACTGGTTTTCGTCGGCGGTAGTGAGGGCAAGTTCGCTTTGCACGGGCGCACTCGCGCCGCCGCCACAACCGCTGATCAGAACAGCAGCACCACTCACCATCGCCAGCAAAAGCAGTTCTGAACCGCTTTCCGAAGTGTCTCGTGGCATCCGAAATCACTCCCCAGTGAATTATACCCGCCCCGTTGAGGATGCTCGAAAACAGGGTGCGGGAATCGCGCCCGTACCGATTGGCAGTAGGGATGCGGTTCTCGCGCCCTCGCGGAAGTCCTCCCCGCCCCATTTCGCGCGGTGGTGAACCGTCTATGCGCCCAAGTCGTATCTATATTGCAGAGGTTGGGTACACTCTACGGAGGGATACGCTATGCGAAAGTTTCTGGGATTTGTGGCGCTGTTTGCGCTGGGATTTGCGACAGGTGCGTATGTGCTGAACGCCTACTTCCCGCGGCGGGATGGGGTGCGACGGATAATCGCTGCGCCTGCGGGTGAGACGGACGCTGAACACGCGGCACTGACGAGGGTGCTGGAGCAGCGCCCCTCCGCTGCTGAGCTGCCGCCCACAAGCTTCGAAACGATGCTTCGCACAGCAGCGCAACGGATTGCACCCGCTGTTGTCAACATCGACACTGCTGTTCGCACGATGGACCTCTTCGGCGAAACGCGCGAGCAGATTGCTGGGCGCGGCTCAGGTGTGATTATCTCGCCCGACGGCTACATCGCCACCAATAACCATGTGGTGCGCGTCGGCGACCAGATTGCCCCGCGCATCATCGTTACGCTGCACGATGGACGCCAGTTCACCGCGAAGGTACTGGGCACCGATCGGCGCAACGACCTTGCCCTGCTCAAAATCGACGCTCGCAATCTGCCCGCTGCCCAGTTGGGCGACTCCGACAAGCTGCAAGTCGGCGACTGGGTGATTGCGGTGGGCAACCCGTTCGGACTGGGCACAACCGTTACCGCGGGCATCGTGAGCGCGATTAACCGTAATGTGGAGCGTTCTGACCTGCCCAAGGGCTTTATTCAGACCGATGCCGCGATTAATCAGGGCAACTCGGGTGGTGCGCTTGCCGATTCGCGGGGGCGATTGGTGGGCATCAACACCGCGATTTTCTCGCCTGTCGGCGCGAATGTCGGTATCGGCTTCGCTATCCCCGTCAACCGCGTGCGGCAAGTGGTGCGCGAGATCCTACAGTATGGCTTTTTGGGTGAAGCATATCTGGGTGTGGGTTTCGTCGACGCAAATGACCCTCAAATTCGACAACGCCTCCGCCAACTGTTTCCTGACCTAAAGTTCCCCACAGAGGGCGTGCTGGTGATGCAAGTAGAACGCGGCAGCCCAGCAGACCGAGCGGGGATTCTGCCTGGCGATGTCATTCAGCAAATCGATGGGCGCCTCATACGCAACTCTGATCAGATGATAGACGCACTGCGGCTCAAACAGCCTGGAGACAATATACAGCTGCGCATTTGGCGCGAGGGCAAGCAACTGACGCTTAGTGCGACGCTGACACGGCTGCCCAGACGCTATGAGTTCTAACCCTCTACCCGCTACCCACCTCCGCTGGAACCTGTACGGCGCGGGGCTGGAGAATCTGGGGCGCGACGGCAAGCCCGAACGCCTGCCCCTGCCCCAGCCTGCGCCGAACGAGATCCTCGTGCGCATCGACGCCGTTGGCATCTGTTTTAGCGACCTGAAGATTCTGCGCCTGGGCGAGGCGCACCCCAAAATTGCCCGCGACCTGCGCACGCATCCTGCCGTGATGGGGCACGAAATCTGCTGCACGGTCGTGCAGGTCGGCGACGCGCTGCAAGGGCGGTTCCGAGTCGGTGAGCGGTACATCGTTCAGGCAGATGTGTATGTGAACGGGCGGGTGCAGGCGGTCGGCTACGCGCTGGACGGTGGCTACTCGCAATACACCATCTTCGGCGAGCCCGTGCTGAACGGCGACGCGGGCTGCTACCTGCTACGCTGTCCCGACCACCTCAGCGACGCGGAAGCCGCGCTGGTGGAGCCGTGGGCGTGCGTCGTCGCCAGCTACCGCATCCAGCCGCGTCCTACGCCCCTGCCCAACGGCAGATGGCTGGTCATCCTGCCGCACGCGCCGATGGTGCGGTATCGGTGTAGCGGGTTGGAGGTGTTGTCTGTAGGGAATTCAGGAATCACCCCCTCCTTAAGGTTCCCCCTGCAAGTAGGGGGAACCGAGTTGGGGTCTTCCTCGCGCAGCGGGGGGAACCTGAAGGAGGGGGGGCAGGGGGTCGCTATTCTGATAACCGACTCGCGCGGCAACCCTTTGACCGACGCCTTCGAGCAAGCGGCGCATGCGCTGGGCATGGCAACCCATCACATCGAGACGCCCGCCGACGCGCTGTATGACCCAGAGCGCATCCGCGTCCTACGCGACGCCTACGCGCCCGACGGCTTCACCGACATCCTGATTTTCGGCGAGCCGACGCCCGAAGTGCTGGAAGCCGCGCAGGACGCCCTAAGCTACGGCGGCGCACTGAGCTTCACCTGCCACCGTTCGATGCCTCCTGTGCCCGTCGATGTCGGCAGGCTGCACTACGACCGCCTACTGCTGATGGGCACGACCAGCTGGGATATCACCGACGCCTACCGCCACACGTGCGACACCGCCCTACGCAAGGGCGACCGCCTGCTGCTGTTCGGTGCAGGGGGGGCGATGGGGCAGATGCAGCTGTTCTACGCGCTGACCCGCCCCGAACCGCCCGCGCAGGTGGTCGTCGTTGACCGCCATCCCGAACGGCTGGAATCCCTACGCGAGATGGGTATTCCCCTCGCCCAGCGCGCGGGCATCAAGCTTCAGTTCTACTGCAACGCCGACGCCGACCCTGAGGCACAGCAGGCGCACCTGCGCGCTCTGTGCCCGCACGGGTACGACCACATCATGCTGCTGGCGTCCTCGGCGGAGGCGGTCGCGCTGACCTACCCGCTGCTGACCGACGGCGGCGTACTGAACCTGTTCGCGGGCATCCCGAAGGGGCAGAAAGCGCCGTTAGACCTCACCCCGCTGGCGTCGCGCCACATGCGCATCGTGGGTAGCAGCGGCTCCACGATGGACGACATCGCCGAGTGCCTGCGCCTCGTGGCGGAAGGCGCGTTGCCCGCCCGCAAGGTCATCGGTGCAATCGCAGGGCTGAACGCGCTGCCCGAAGCCCTCCAAGCCGTGCAGAGCCATCGCTACCCCGGCAAGGTGGTCGTCTTCCCGCAGCTGCCCGACCTACCGCTGATGGGGCTAACCGAGCTACACGAACGCCTGCCCGAAGTCGCCGCGCACTTGGAGGCGGGACGCTACTGGACACGCGACGCCGAACGCGCCCTCTATCGGGTATGCTCTAAAGCGGGTGAGAACGATGCAACCGACCGCTGAAGCGACCACACCGAAGCAGACCGTCAGCTTCGAGGAGTTTCTGGAGATGCTCGACGACGAAACCCACGCCGAGTGGGTAGATGGCGAGGTGATTCCTAAAATGCCTGTATCCGTTAGACATCAAAGGAGCAACGCTAACCTCTATCAGCTGCTGGTGAACTGGCTGACCATTCACCAACTGGGTGAGGCACTTCACCCGCCCCTGCAGGTGCGCCTCACGCTTCCCGATGGCAGGCAGGTCTCGCGCGAGCCTGATATCGTGGTGGTGCTGAATGACAGACGCGCACAGTTCACTGAGCAATACTTTGACGGCGCGCCGAATATTGTCGTGGAGATTGTCAGCCCATCGCGCCCGATTGACTACAGGGAGAAGTTCATCGAGTACCAGTCCGCAGGTGTGCCAGAGTATTGGATTATCGACCCCGAACGCGAGTACGCCGAGTTCTGGCAGCTGGACAACACGGGGGCGTACCGCGTCGCCTACGCAGGCAGCGAGGGTGTCTACCGCAGCCGTGAACTCACAGGCTTCTGGCTGCGCGTGGAGTGGATTTGGCGACAGCAGCCGCTCCTTGATGTGCTGCGTGAGTGGGGCATCCTGCCGCAGGGTGTCTAATCGCTGTCAACCGCCGATGGGCAGCAATCAATCGTCAATTGACAGCCGTCGGATGGCGCTTGACAGCCATTAGCCACCAATGGACAGCTGTCAAACGCCGATTGACAGCGATTAGACGGCAATCGACGGCAACCAAACGATGCCTGTCTACTCCTCAATCAGCCGATGGTACCTGCCCATCCAGTAGGGAAGTAGGAATGCCGTGCCGTCGTCCTCGCGTCTGCCGAGCGGGTCGCCCCCGTCCAGCCGATACGGGTTGCCGTTCCAGCGCATCACCTCACGCTCGCTGTAAGGCACGATCTGCACCGACTGCGGCTCGCGTAGCCCCTTACTGGTGTCTAACACGATGTCCAGCCGATGGCTGTTGCGACACTCCCAGTTGCGCAAGTCCCACGGCCACTCCTGCAGCGTCTGCACTGCTGCCTCCACATCGCACGGCTTGCCTGTGACCGCGCCGTAGATGAAGTTGAACAATGGGCTGCGCTCAGGTCGCTCAATCTGCCAACTGCGCTCCAGACTCATCAGCCACAATCGCCGATACTCCGGGTTCCTCTCGTACAGCAGCAGCGGATAGTAGCACAGAAATGCCAGCTGGTCATCCGAGTGGTTGATGTCGTAGGGCGGGAGCATCTTTTGCGTAATGGCGTTTAGCAGGTAGTGGTGCTTCTGGATAAGCTGCTCATACGCTTGCTGGTACTTGGCGTCGCCTGTGATGTGGTAGGCGACCTTCAGGTGCGACAGAATCGACAGGGCGTTCAGCCCGCGCTCCTCTTCCCAGAGGGGGTCGTCGTTGAGGGCTTCGGGGTTGAAGATTGCCCAGCGTGTTGGCTTGCCGTCCTTGTCAATCAGTCGCCAGTTATTCTGCATCAGGTGGTCGGTCACGCGCCGCACCGTGCCGCGAATGCGCTCTTTTTCGGCGTCGTCGGCGCACAGGTCGTAGTAGACCGCCCAGATAAAGTAGTGCCCGTCCAGCTCGTCGGAGCTGGTGTCGCCTTTCCAAGTGTAGTTGGGGTCAACGGGCGACTCGTGCCACTCGCCTGTGGAGCGGTAGTAGCGGGTCTCGTCCTTGCGCACGATGCTCCGCGCGGGGAAGCCTGGGATGCCCGTGAGCCGTTCCAGCTCCAGCAGCGCGTGCATGGATTTGCGGGCGCGTTCGCGGGCGGCGGGGTCTTTCGTGGCAGCGTATTGGAACACCTGCGCGGCGCAGTAGAGCGCCGTCCACAGCCCGTCGTTGTCGCTTGCCTCGATTTTCCAGCTTTCGGGGTCGCTGGGGTCGTCCCAGTCGCAGTTGGTGACGAAGCCGTTGCGGTTGTGGCGCAGGGCGATCAGCCGCTCGTAGTGATCGGCTTTCTGGCGCAGGGTCATCGGGCGCGATTCGATGCAGGCGACGCCGCGCTCGGTCGCGAGCCACGCGCGGTTCTGGGCGTCCACCGCGATGGCGTAGACGCGGTTGTCGGGTAGCCACCGCCTGCCCCAGAAGTAGCTCCACCTGCCGTCGCGCAGGCGGCATGCGCCTTCGGGTGTGCCCGCCCACAGGTCGCCGTTCGGCGCGAACGCCAAGCAGCGAATCATCCCATAAGGCGGGATGAGTTCGGCGACGGGCTGCGCGGGCATCTCGCCGTACACCTCACGCGAGAGGTACCAGCCCTCGCCGTCGCTGAGGATTAGCCCTGTCCGCGCGCCGATCCACAAGTGCCCGATAGCGTCGCTAATGGCGCACAGCCAGAAGTCGTCGTAGTACCGCCCGCGATTGTCCTTGACGGGCACGAGTTGCCATTCGCCCCCCTGCCAGCGGTAGAAGCGGCGTTCCAGTTCGCCTTCAGCAAAGGCGTAGAGGCGTCCGCGCGTGTCCTCGTGGAACCAGCGCAGCTGGCGGTTAGCGGGCGCGGGCATGCGTTCGGCGACCTTGCCGTCTTGGACACGCAGCAGCGCGTCTTGGGTCAGCGCCCAGTAGCCGCCGCGCGCCGCCGCCTGCAGCCCGATGAGTTCGGCGTCCGCCTCGTACAGTGTGCGCATCTGCCCGCCTGCGTCCAGTTGGAACAATCGTCTCCCGCCGACGCCGACGACGCCTCCTGCGCCGTCAGGGATGAGGCGCGTCGCGGGCTGGTCGGCGACTTTCTGCCAGCGGTCGGGCTGCTGCAGCGACGCGCGGTAGACACCTTGCGGCGTGCCCGCGTATATCGCCTCGCCCGCTATCGCCAACGCATGCACAGGCGCGTCCGGTAGCCCGTGCGCCGTCGTATATTGCGCGCTTATGTCCTGTAGAAAGGTCGGTACTCGGTAGCTTGTCGTTTGCATGGCAATAAGTCCTGTGGTGAGTGTGAGAGTCAGAAGCATAGCGGGGGTGTTTTTCGGGCCGCGCCGCAATTCTCCTGCCACTCATCGAGGCAGGCTCCCTATCGGGTAGAATTTGGGCATCACAAGTGCCTATGCGTAGAGATTTAGACATCGCCCCCACCCCAACCCTCCCCGCACATGGGGAGGGAGTTCCCCCACCGTTGACGCGGGAGATCAGAAGGGGGGCATGTTGAGAAACCGATTCATAGGGCATGAATTTTTGGGTGTGTAGCGATGAGCAGAGCCGAGCGGCGGGTTGTTGTCATTCGCCCTGACGATAAGCTGGGCGAAACCCTACTGGCAACTCCAGTTTTTCAGGCGATTAAGGAGGCGGTTCCAGAGGCGAAGATAGAGGCATGGGTTGGGCATCGCTGGCGGTCGGCAATTGAAGCGTCGCCGTGGCTGGACGCCGTGCGCGGCGTGCCCTACCGTCCGCGCCTTACGACCTATTGGAAGCTGGCGTCTGCGTTACGGCAACAGCGTCCCGAAGCCGTCCTGATTTTGCGTCCTGATACTCGGCGGTATGCACAGATTGCTCGCTTCGCTGGGGTGAAGGCGCGCGTTGGGGCGGTGGTTGATCGTCCGCGTGTGGCGCGGCTGCTAACGCATGTCGTGCCGTTGAACCCCTGCGCTCACCAAGTGGAGAAGAACCTCGCCGTTGCGGAGGCGTGGCTGGGGCGCCAGTTGCCCCGCTATCCCCTGCACTACGCGCCCGCCAAGCGCGGCAGGTTGCCCGACGCCCTCACACGCTCGAATCGCTACGCCGTGCTGCACCTAAGCACTGGCGGGGTACAGCCGCAGTGGCTGCCCGACCGATTTGCAGAAGTCGGTAGGCGACTGCAACGGAATCACTCGCTTATACCTGTCCTCACAGGCGGCGCGGACGCAGTGCTAATGGGCGAACAGTGCGCCCGAAATTTGGAACCCTCGGCAGTGAACCTCGTGGGGCAGACCAGCATTCTGGATTTGGCGGAAATCGTGCGCCGCGCCGCGCTGCTGGTCAGCGTGGACACAGGCGTAGTTCACCTTGCGGCAGCCGTCGGGACGCCCTGCGTCAGCCTCCACTTTCGACGCGACTACCCGCCAGAGAACTGGTATGCGTGGCAAGTCCCCACCGTCCCTGTTAGCCCGCCACGATACTGCGAGGGCTGCACGCAGCACGCCTGCCGTCTCAAAGACTTTACCTGCGTGCGGAGCCTCGGCGTCGATCAGGTCATCGCTGCGGTTGACACGCTGTTGGCGCAGTGCGGCAATCAACCGCGCCGCTAATCGCCCCCACCTCCGCCGCCGTCTGCGCCGCTCACATTCCCACCCCAGCCGTCGTCAGTCGCCCACTAACCGCCCGCAGCGGCGCTGACCGACTCATCCCGCTTGGGACGACGGATGCGCCGACGCGATCCAAGCCACACCCCAATCAACACTAATGCGACCAGCACAATGACCCATGCATTCTCCATAGTTGCCCCCTGCACTAAAGATAACCCGATTGGAACCGCTGAACTCGTCGGAGATAGCCTCCACCGTGAGCCATCGCCTTTAGCGCTCCCGGTTCGCCTCCAACTTCTTGCGCAGCAGGCGGCGCGGCTGGAGATACTGCCGATTCCACGCGAAAATCAGTGTCAGCGCGAGGGCTATCCCCGTCAGCGGTAGCACGAAATAGCCCATCGCCAGCGTGTACTCGTCCAGCGCGTCGTGATGGCTGGAATACAGGATGAGGTACACCGTGTAGGCGACATAGTAGCCCACGAACAACGCGCCTTCCCAACGCTTGATTTGGAAGCCGTTGAAGAACACGGGGAAGCACGCCAGCGAGACGCCAATCATTACCAGCGCATCGAAGCGCAGCACGGCAGGCGCGACGGTCATCCCGTCAGGAGCAACCAAACTACTGAAGCCCAGCACCGACAGGATGTTGAAGATGTTGCTGCCGACCACATTCCCGACCGAGATGTCGCGTTCGCCGCGCATGCTGGCAATCACGGAGGTCGCCAGTTCGGGCAGCGAGGTGCCGATTGCCACGATGGTCAGCCCAATCACCAGTTCGCTCACGCCCAGTGCGCGCGCCGTCGCCACTGCGCCCTGAATCAGCCACTCCGACCCCAGCACCAGCCCCGCCAACCCAGCGATGATTAGCCCCGCCAACTTGAGGTAGGTCCAGCCGTTGCGCGGAATCGCACCCGACTCTTCCAACGCTGCTTCCAGCAGCGTCTCGGAACGGGCGGTACGCGCCATCCAAGTGAGATACGCCGCGAAAATCAGCACCAGCAGCGCGCCGTCGAGCCGCGTGAGTTTCCCATCGTAAGCCAGCGCGAAGAACAGCAGCGCGGTACCAATCATCATCGGCACTTCGATCTTAATCAGGCGCGCACTTACCGTCAGCGGCGCGACCACCGCCGACAAGCCCAAAATCAGCAGGATGTTCACGATGTTGCTGCCAACCACATTCCCGACGGCAATATCAGGCTGCCCGCGATAGGCGGAGAGTACCGAGACGGCGAGTTCGGGTGCGCTGGTGCCAAACGCGACCACGCTCAGCCCGATCACCACAGGCGGCACGCCCAGCAGCGACGCCAGCCGCGACGCGCCCCGCACCAGCCACTCGCCGCCGCCAATCAGCAGCAGCAGCCCCGGCAGTATCAACCAAGCCTTCTCCAAAGCCCTGCACGCCTCCTAACGCAAGCCGTACACAAACGCCGCCAGCAGCAGCAGCAACGCGCCCAGCATCATCACCAACGCATACGAACGCACATAGCCGCTCTGCAACGGGCGCAACAGGTTGCCGACCACCCGCGCCAGCGCGCCGACAGCGTTCACTACCATATCAATCAGGCTCTCCACGATGACGGACAGCACCAGCGCGAACGCCCCGCCGAGGTTGACCCCAATCGCACGCATGAGACCGTCGTAGCCCCACTGTTTGTGCGCCGCGCCCCAGACGCCTGCAAGCCGCGCCTCCGCTTCGGGAACCCCGCGCCGATACCGCACCACGCCGAAGGCTATCCCAAGCACCGCCGCGCCCAGCGCAATCCCGAATACCAGCCCCTTGCCCGCCGTCTCGCTGAAGAAGAGTTGCTCCTGCGTCAAAATGCTCGGCTCGGCGACGGGTTTCAAGAACTCGTGGAACGCCTTCTCGCTGGGCAGCAGCCAGCCGAACACAACTGACCCCAGCGCGAGTAGCCCCAGCACGCTCAGCACCGTCGCATATCGTTCGCGTGGGGGCTCGTGGTGTGTGCCGTGATGCCCCTCATGCGCGGCGGGCGGCGCGAAAAAGACCAGCCACACTAAGCGCGTCATGTACGCCGCCGTCAACCCAGCCGTCAGAATGCCCACCCCGAACAGCACGGGCGCAAAATTCACCAGCCGTGCGTTGTAGACGCCCAGCAGAATCGCCTCCTTAGACCAGAAGCCCGACAGCGGTGGGATGCCCGCAATCGCCAGCCAGCCGACCAGCATCGTCGCAGCGGTTATCGGCAACGCCTTCGCCAGACCGCCCATCTTGCGGATGTCGCCTTGATGGTGCAGCGCAATCAGCACGGAACCAGCCGCCAGAAACAGCAGCGCCTTGAAGAACGCATGCGTCGCCACATGGAACATCCCCGCCCAGAGCGCGCCGACCCCGCACGCCAGAAACATGTAGCCGAGTTGACTCACGGTGGAGTACGCCAGCACGCGCTTGATGTCGGTCTGGGCAATCGCGATTGTGGCGGCGAACAGTGCAGTCAGTGCGCCCACGCCTGCCACGATGCCCATCGCCATCGGCGCCATCTCCAACAGCGGATGTACGCGCACCAGCAGGTAGACGCCCGCCGTGACCATCGTCGCTGCGTGAATCAGCGCGGACACAGGCGTCGGTCCCGCCATCGCATCGGGCAGCCAGAAATACAGCGGCAACTGCGCCGACTTGCCCGCCGCCGCCAGAAACAGCAGCAGCGCAATCGCTGTCGCCGCCACGCCCGCCTCGCGCAACACAGGCAACGCCTGCGCGTTCACCTCACGAAACGACAGCGTGCCGAACAGCGCAAACACCAGAAACATTGCCAGCAGGTAGCCCGCGTCGCCGATGCGGTTCACAATAAACGCTTTGTTCGCCGCGTCGGTGTTCGCCTTCCACTCCGAGTTGCGATAGAAAAAGCCAATCAGCAGATAACTGCACAGCCCGACCCCCTCCCAGCCAACAAACATCACCAGAAAGTTGCCCGCCAGCACCAACACCAGCATGAAAAAGATAAACAGGTTGAAGTAGGTGAAAAAGCGCGGATAGTCTTCGTCTTCCGCCATGTAGCCTGTTGCGTACAAGTGAATCAGCCCGCCGATGCCCGTCACGATGAGCGTCATCAGAATCGAGAGCGGGTCGATGATGAACTCAATCGGCGCGCGGAACTCACCGACCTTGAACCAATCGGTGAGCAGGTAGACGATGCTGCGTTCGGCTTCGGGCAGCGCGAGCATCGCTTGGAACAGTTGCCATGCGAGTGCGCACGCACCCAGCACCACACCTGTGCCGACTGCGCCAATCAGCCATTTGCCTGCCCGCTCGCCCAGTGTGCGCACCAGCCAGCCGCCCAGTAGCGCATGGAACAGGCTGCCCGCTAACGGCAGCGCGAGTATCCAGAGAATCGTGTCGTTCCGCAATCCCTCCATAGAGCCGCGCTCCTGCGCGTAGGATTATACCTGCAGTAGCGCGGCGCGGTAGAGTTGCGCATACGCGCCGTTGCGCTGCAGCAGTTCGGCGTGCGTGCCTTGCTCCACCAGTCTGCCGCGCTCCAGCACCAAGATGCGGTCGGCACACTGCACAGTTGTCCAGCGGTGGGCGATAATCAGCGTCGTGCGTACCCCGCGCCCCTCCTCAATCACGCGCTGGATGATGCGCTCCGACACAGGATCCAGCGACGCGGTCGCCTCGTCCAGCACCAAGATTCGCGGGTTGCGTAGCAGTGCGCGGGCAATCGCGATTCGTTGCGCCTCGCCTCCCGACAGGCGCACGCCGCGGTCGCCAATCAGCGTGTCGTAACCGTCGGGCAGCCGCTCGATGAACTCGTGCGCGTGCGCCTGCTTGGCGGCGTGTTCAATCTCCTCGCGTGTGGCGTTGGGCTTGCCGTAGGCGATGTTCTCGGCGACCGTGCCCACAAACAGCACCGTGTGCTGGGGCACGACGCCAATCTGCGAGCGCAGGCTCTCCAGCGTTGCATACCGGATGTCGTGCCCGTCCAGCCGAATGATCCCCTCCTGCGGCTGATAAAACCGCAGTAGCAAGTCCACCAGCGTGCTTTTGCCCGCGCCTGAATGCCCCACCAGCGCGACCACCTCACCTGGCTGGATTTCGAACGACACCTCGCGCAGCGCCTGCTCGCCTGTAGGGTAGCGGAACGAGACGCGCTCGAACTCGATGCGCCCTTGCAAGGGGGGCAGCGGCTGCGAGTCGGGCGCGTCGTAGGCTTCTGGCTCCACATCGAGCGCTTCGCGGAAGATGCGCTGCGCGGCGGCGCGCACCTGCTTGCGCGTGAGTTGAATCGCGCCGACACCCGATGCCGCCTGCGCGATCTGGTGCAACAAGAACAGGAAACTGAGCAATTGGGCGGTGGTCATCTGTCCGCGCGCGACTTCCTGCCCGCCGAACCACAGCACCAGCGCGATGCTCGCCGCACCGATGAACTCCACCGTCGGGCGCAGCCGCGCGCGTCGCCGCTCACCGCGCAGCGAATGGCGCAGCACCTCGCGATTGCGCCCAACGAACCGCTCGATCTCGCGGTCTTCCGCCGCGAAGGTCTTGATAACCCGCACGCCCGACAGCGTCTCCTGCACCAGCGCGGAGACGCTCGCCAGCGCGCCTTGCGTCTGGTGCGTAATCCGATGCACCTGCCTGCCCAATCGCTGAATCAGCACGGCAATCAGCGGCAGAAAGACCAGCGCGAGCAGCGCCAGCCGCCAGTTCAGAATGAAGATGTAGACCAGAAACGCCACGATGCGCAGCGGTGCATCCAGCACATCGCGCACCAGCAGCACCGCGCTCTGCAGCACGGGCACATCGTTGGTGATGATGGACTGAATCGCGCCGACCTGACGCGACTGGAAAAAGCCCAGCGGGAGCCGCTGCAGGTGCGCGAAGATGTCCTCGCGTAGTTTCGCCGTTAGTCGTTGCCCTGCCAACGCGAGATAGTAGACCTGCCCGTAGGAGAAGAACCACTTCAGCGCGAAGACGCCCAGCACGGTCAGCGACACGCGGTTCAGCATCGCCGCGTCGCGCATGTCCATCGAGCGGATGACCTGTTCCAGCAGGTACGCTGTGTAGCCCGTGATGGCTGTCACGCCGACCGAGCAGACCAGCGCGACCACCAGCGGCTTCCACTGCGCCGCCACATACCGCCAAAATCGGCGCTCTACCGAGTCCACACAGGGATTGTACCCGCGCGGGCAAGGGGGACAGGGGGCAAACACGGTAGGGGCAGACCTGTGTGTCTGCCCCTACGAGATGCGGTTAATCCGTCGTTTCGGGCGTGAACCCGTCGTAGACGGGCAGGAAGTCGCGCCACGCTTCGCGCGAGAGGGCTTTCGCGTACTGCGTCAGGCTGAGGTACGGCACAAAGTGCGGGCGGCGCGGCTTGCGTGCAAGTTTCATCCCCGCCTGCTGCGGTGTGCGGTCGCCCTTGATGAGGTTGCACCGACGGCAGCACGCCACAAGGTTCTCCCAAGTGTCACCCCCGCCCATGCTGCGCGGAATCACATGGTCAACGGTCAAATCGCGCGACACATGCCCGCAGTATTGGCAGGTGTAGTTGTCGCGCGCCAAGATTGCGCGGCGGCTCACGCGCACCTGCGGTAGGGGACGCTTCACCAAGTAGCGCAAGCGCACTACCGACGGCGCCTCGAAGCCCCCCGACACCGTGCGGATGTAGTGCCCGTTTGTCAGCACCACTTCCGCCTTGCCCGTGAGTACCATGTTCACGGCACGGCGCATCGTGCAAATGTTGAGCGGCTCGTAGTTCTGGTTCAGAACAAGCACCTCAGCCATAGCAGTGCAGCCTCCTTGGACCCCCAAACAAAATTGGGGAGCCACACGCACAGACCCGCGCAAGCTCCCCAGCACGACACGCGCCAAAAGACGCGGCAACGGTATCGCCCGCGCGTGCCGAACCAGGAGCCTGTGCTCCAACGCTCACAGTCGTAGCCGTTCAGTCCGTGCGTCAGCATCATCTATATTATAACCCATGTCGCGCCATGAATTCAAGCGCTATACGGGTATACTGCTTGCGGGAGGCATAAGTTTCCGATGAACGGCGCACAGTTGCACCTGATGCTGAACCATCTGCCCGTGATGGGCGCACTGTTCAGCCTGCTGCTGCTTGCGTGGAGCCTGATACGGCGCAGCGCGGAGATTCAGAAACTTGCGTTGGCGATTGCGCTATTGGCAGGACTGAGCAGCGTTCCCGCGTACCTCACGGGCAAGCCTGCCGAAGAGGTGATTGAACATACGGCGGGCGTCGACGAGGCGTATATCGAAGAACACGAGTCGATGGGCAAGTTCGCGCTTTGGTGTGGCGTTGCGTTGGGTGTTGTTGCGGCAGCGGCGTTGGCGGCAGGAATCAGAAACCCGCGCTGGCTGCCCGCAGGTACAGCGATTACCCTCTTGGCAAGCGCGCTGGTGTTCGGCGTGATGGGCTACACAGCGCACTTGGGCGGTCAAATCCGCCACCCCGAAATCCGCGACGGCGCAATCCAACCTACCCCAACCGAATCCCACGAAACCGAAGCGCATGAGGGGTAAGCGGGTTAGCCTTATACCAATCGCGCGTTCAGAGTTTATGAATTGCCCCCCTCCTTTAGGTTCCCCCCGCTTCGCGAGGGGAACCGCAAGAAGCGCGCCTACTCGGTTCCCCCTGCTCGCAGGGGGAACCTTAAGGGGAGGTCATCAACTGCTGTTTTTCGTGAACTTTGGCTTGGCGATTGGTACTATTCTCCGCTCAACCGTCGCAGTGCAAGGATGAGTGCCTGCGTGCCAAGCCGTTCCTCGCCTCTGCGCTCGAAGCCACTGTAGAGTTGCTGCACGAGCGCGGTTCCCAGCAGAGGCGTGCCTGTGCGTTGCGCTTCGTCCATCAGGATCGCGAGGTCTTTCTGCAGCAGTTTGACCATAAAGCCTGGCTGGAAGTCGCCCTGCGCGATGCGTTTACCGAGGTTCTCCATCGCCCACGAGCCTGCCGCGCCCGAACTGAGCGTCTCTACGGTGAGGTTCAGGTCCAAGCCTGCTTGCTCGGCGAACAGCAACGCCTCCGACACAGCGAGCATTCCGACGGCGACCGCGATTTGGTTGGCGAGTTTCATGCGCTGTCCGCTGCCGCTTGCACCGACATAGACCACCTTTTTGCCCATCGTCTGGAAGATGGGCATGGCGCGTTGGAAGGCGTCGGGGTCGCCGCCGACCATGATGGTGAGCGTGCCTGCCTCGGCGCCCCACTGTCCGCCCGTGACGGGCGCGTCAAGGAAAGCGATGCCGCGTTCTCGCGCAGTGTCGGCGAGCCGTTGGGTGAGGCTGGGCGCGGTCGTGCCCATGTCAATCGCGAGCGCGCCCGTGCGCATCGCAGGCAGCGCGGCGTTCTCGCCCGTGAGCCAGACACGCTCGACGGTCGCGTCGTCGGGCAGGCAGGTGATGACCACCTCGCACTGCGCCGCTAACTCGGCGGGCGTGGCGGCTTCGCGTGCGCCCAGTTCGACCAGCGCGTCAATCGGCGGGCGGCTGCGGCTATGCACCACCAGCGGGTAGCCCGCCTGCAGGATGTGCCGCGCCATCGGACGCCCCATAATGCCCAGCCCGATGAAGCCAACCGTTGGATGCGTCATAGGCGCATGCTTCGCGACAGAGGGCGGTTCTCCTTTCACGACGGGGTGCGCAAAGCGAGCGCAAACATCACCCCGCACGCGCCTTGCAGGACCAGCATTAGCCCGCCCAGCACAATCGCAATCCATGCATGTGCCTTACCGTGTGCTTCGGGGGTCTCTCGCGCGACGGCTAAACCCCGAACCCCCAACACGACGGCAGCGATTGCCAGTGGCAACCCAACGCACGGGATGAGGCTGAACACCGCAAGGTAGTAGCCGATGAGTGCGGGCTTGTTTTTGTAGGGCACGATTTTAGACAGCGCGTCGGACGCGCCCGAAGCGGTCGGCGCGCCCCCTGCAAACGCCGCGCAACGGTCACAATACTGGCGTCCCTCTGCGATTTCTGCGCCACAAGTCAGGCAGCGCATGTGTCTTCTGCTCCCCCCCTCCTGCAGGTTCCCCCCGCTTCGCGAGGGGAACCGAGCCGCGCACCCATTCGGTTCCCCCTGCCCGCAGGGGGAACCTTGAGGAGGGGGTTCTCGTTCATTCGTGCTTGTATGCACCTTGGCTCGGTGATTGAAGTGTTCGTCGCAAGGGGTGAGTCTCCTGCCGCTTTCGGGCGGGGTACAATCCCGCTGTGAGACGGCGCATGCTGTGGGCAGGGGTGGCGGTGCTGGTGGGCGCGGCGGTGGTCGTGCGCCTGCTGTATCAACCGCCTGAAGACGCCCACGAGCGCATACACGCCGAGGAGGCGCAGGCGCAAGCGACCATCGAATCGCTTGCCCAACTGCCCCCGCAGCAGCAACTGCGCGAACTGGAACGCTACCTCACGCCGCAGTCGCCGATAGCCGTGCGCGTGGCAGCCGTGGAGGCGATTGCCCGCATCGATGCGCCCGATGCGCGCGCCCTGCTGCGTGAAACCCTGCGTGATTTCGCCTCGCCAGTGCGCACGCGCGTTGCCGAGATGGCGACCCGCCAGCCGCCCGAAGACGCCCTCGGACTGCTGGTGGACTGCCTCGCCGACCACGATACGGAGGTGCGCCAAGCTGCCATCTATGGGCTGCAGCGACTGCGCGACCGCCGCGCGGTGAGCGCGCTAATAGCCCTGCTGCGCGACGACCCGAACGAGCAAACCCAGCACATGGCGATGGGCGCGCTACGCGCCATCACAGGGCAGCCGTTCCATGCCCGCTTCACCGACCCACCCGACAAGCGTCAGCAAGCGCGCCAAGCGTGGCTACGCTGGTGGCAGCAGGCTCAGCGGGAGTTCGCCACCCGCCAGCCGAAGCCCGTTCACCCCGCGCACTCCCAAGACGCGCCCGATTTGACCCTGCGCACACTGGAGGGCGAGCGAATTGCCCTGCGTCGCCCGCCCAAGCCGCTGCTGCTGAACTTCTGGGGTACTTGGTGCGGCGGCTGCCAGCAGGAGTTGCCCCACCTGATTGCCTTCCACGAGCGGTACGGCGACCGCGTTCTGGTGGTGGGCGTCGCGTTCGACGAACCCGACGGCGAGCAAGGGCTACGCCAGTTCTGCACCGAGAGGGGCATCCGCTACCCGCAGGCGATGGGCGACGAACGCCTGCGCGACGCTTTTGACCTGCACGGCGTGCCACAGACGGTACTCATCGACGCGCAGGGGCGCATCCGCTTCTGGTGGGTAGGCGCGCGCGACTTGGGCACGCTGGAACGCGCCGTGCAACTGCTTGGAGAATAGCCTCCGTCACTCTCGCGTGATTGTTTCGTCCAGGTTTAGCAGCGTGTTGGCGACCAGCGCGAGCGCGGCGGTGTGCGCATCGGGTTTGCCGACGAGTTTTTGCGCTGCGTCGGGCTGCTTGGCGTACCGCTCGCGCATCTGGCGGTAGAGTTGCTCCAGCCGCTGCAGTTCGGCGGGGGTCGGCTCGCGCGCGGTGCAGCAGCGGAAGCCGTAGCGCAGGCTCGCCTGCAGGTTGCCCTTGCCGCGTTCTGCCATGCGTTGCGCCAGCGCGACCGCCGCCTCCATGTACGCGGGGTCGTTCAGCAGCACTAATGCTTGCATCGGGGTATTCGTGCGCGGGCGCATGGCAACGCACACCTCGCGCGAGTGGGCATCGAACGCCACCATCGACGGGTAGGGCGCGGTGCGTCGCCAGAAGGTGTATAGCCCGCGACGGTAGCGGTTCTCGCCCGTGTCGGTGACCCAGCGGTCGGCGTTGAAGGGGATGTCCCACACGCCTTCGGGCTGAGGCGGAAAGACACTCGGACCGCCGATTTTGCGGCTGAGTAGCCCGCTTGCGGCAAGCGCGACATCGCGCACCAACTCGGCAGGTAGGCGGTAGCGCGGCGCACGCGCGTACAACTCGTTCTTCGGGTCGCGTGCCAGCAACTCAGGCGTTGCCCGCGAACTCTGCCGATAGGTCGAACTGGTCACGATGAGCCTGTAGATGTGCTTCATACTCCAGCCGCTCTCCATAAACTCCACTGCGAGCCAGTCCAGTAGTTCGGGGTGGGTGGGGTACGCGCCTTGCGTGCCGAAGTTGTCCAGCGTCTCCACGATGCCGCGCCCAAAAATGGTCGCCCACATGCGGTTCACTTGTACGCGGGCGGTCAGCGGGTTGTCGCGCGACACGAGCCAGAGCGCTAGTCCCAGTCGGTTGCGCGGTGCGCCTTCGGGGAACGGATGTAGCACGGCAGGCACGCCCGTTTCGACCACCTCGCCCTTCCGTGTGAACTCGCCGCGCGGTCGCACGACCGCCGTCAGCGGCTTGTCCGTGGGGTTATCCTCCATCACCAGCGTTGTGGGGATTTCGGCTTCCAGTTGCCGCTTGGCAGCCTTGAGTTCGATCAGGCGCGCTGTGTCGCCATACACCGTCTTGAGGCGGAAACAGCCCAGCACATGCTGCTTGTGCGTCGTGTAGAGGCACTCCAGCGTGATTTCAGCCTCTGTAGGCGTCTTGAGGCGCAGGGGCTGCTGTAGGGTCAGCGTCAGCGTGTTCGGCTTGCCGATGTGCCCTGCCACTGCCAGCCCGCTGGTGGTGTTGTCGGGTTGCAGCACGGCGCGGGGGTTGAACCCGCCCTGCACGAAGTCGGCAGTGGCGTCGCGGAAGGCGACAGGCTTGCCACCGACCTGCATGCGCACGCCCGTCAGCACGAAGTTGCCGTTGTGGGCGCGCCCAGGGCCTTGCGCGGGCAGGCTGGGGTGCGGCAGGCATTCCAGTTGCAGTATGCGCAGTTCGCCCGCGGGCAGGCGCACGCGAACGCGATACACCTCCGTGTCGGGCGTTGTGCCCCGCGCCAGCACGGTTCCGTCGTCCAGAATCGCGACGGGCGCGCCGCTTGCTGTCGCCACTGAAAGCGGCGTTAGCACCTGTGCAGGGGGCAGTTCACGCGACTCCAGTTGCGCAATCGCCTGTGTCAACTCCTGTAGCCTGCGCTGTTGTTCGGGAGTCGGCGCGGGAATCTGCGCCTCCAACCACTTCTCCTCGCCGACGCTCGCGTCACCGACGGGATAGATCTTGGAGTTGTTGAAAAACGCCAGCAGTTGGTAATACTCCTTTTGCTTGATGGGGTCATACTTGTGGTCGTGGCAGCGGGCGCAGTTCATCGTCAGCCCCAGCCATACGGTCGCGGTGGTTTCCACGCGGTCGTAGAGTTTGTTCTCGTGCGCCTCCGCTTGGTCAACGCCGCCCTCCAAGTTCTGCATCGTGTTGCGATGGAAGCCTGTGGCGATGCGCTGCTCCAGCGTCGGGTTGGGCAGCAGGTCGCCCGCGATTTGCTCAATCGTGAATTGGTCGAAGGGCATATCGCGGTTGAACGCCTCGATGACCCAGTCGCGGTAGCGCCAGATGGAGCGGCGTAGGTCTTTCTCGTAGCCGTCGGTGTCGGCGTAGCGGGCAAGATCCAGCCACACCAGCGCTTGCCGCTCGCCATAATGCGGCGAGTTGAGCAGTTTGTCCACCAGCCGTTCGTAGGCGTCGGGGCGCTTGTCTTTCAGGAAGGCGTCCACCTCTTCGGGCGTTGGCGGCAGTCCTATCAGGTCGAGGTACAGTCGGCGGATAAGCGTCTCTTTCGGCGCTTCGGGCGAGGGCGACAGCCCCTCCTGCTCCAGACGATGCAGGATGAAGGCATCGATGGGGTTGCGCACCCACGCGCGGTTTTTGACTTCGGGGATGGGCGGTCGCTGCGGCGGGATGAACGCCCAGTGGACGACGTTCTCGGCGTTGTCGGGCCAGTGCGCCCCCTCGTTGATCCACCGCTTGATGAGTTCGATCTGTTCGGGTGAGAGGGCGGTCATCCCTTTGGGCATGCGCGGACCTTCCTCGTCGCTGCTGATGCGCTTGACCAGCAGGCTATTCTCGGCGTCGCCAGGGATGATTACGCGCCCGCTGATGCCGCCTTTGAACGCCTCCTCGCGGTTGCTGAGGCGCAGCCCGCCCTGACGCCGTTCGGGTCCGTGGCAGGGGAAGCACGAGGCGCGGAAAATCGGCAGAATCTCGCGTGCGAAGTCCACCTTGCGTTGCGGTGGGGATGGCGGCGCAGGCGTACTCCACACCAAGCTACCCAACGCGAGGGGCAACCCGACATAACTCAGCCACAGCGCTGTCAGCCCACGCATAGCGACACTTAATTATGCGCGACGGAATCGGATTCCTGCTACCGTGCCCCTTGCAATCGCGCAAATAGCACACGAACCCAGCCCCCCAGCCGTATCGCGCCGACGCAAAGCGCGTACAAAAGCGGGTTCAGCCGCCCGCGATAGTGCTTGCGGTAGAACGCCTCCAGCGCGCGATGGGATTCGCGAATCGCGCTCAGGCGCACTTGGCGCGTGCTTGCGCCCCCATGATGCAGAATCTGCACCTCAGGCACAAAATAGATGCGCCACCCTGCCTGCTTGATGCGGTAGCACCAGTCCACATCGTTGAAAAAGAGCGGGAACGCCTCGTCCATTAGCCCCACCTGTTCCACGACGGCGCGGCGCACCATCAGAAAGGTCGCCATCGGCTGATCCACTTCGGCGACACGGTCGTAGGTGAAGGCGCGCATGCGGTAGCCGCCGAGCGCGCGAGGAAACAACCGCGCCAGCCCCGACACCTCCCACAGCAGGTTCGCAGGCGTCGGGAAGCCGCGCACAGATGACTGCACACGCCCGTCGGGGAACAGTTGCTTCGCGCCAATCGCGCCCGCCTCGGGGTGCGCCGCCAGAAACGCCAGCGCACAGTTCAGCGTGTCGGGGAACACCTCCGTGTCGGGGTTCAGCAGCAGGATGTATTCGCCTTGCGCCTGCAGGATTGCCTGATTGTTGCCCCGTGCGTAGCCGAAGTTCTCGGCGTTGGCAATCAGCACCGCTTGGGGAAATTCCGTCCGCACCATGTCCGCGCTGCCGTCGCTGGAGGCGTTGTCCACCACAATCACCTCGAACGGCGCGTCTGGCGGATAGCGATAGATAGACTGCAGGCACGCCCGAAGCAACTCGCGCGTGTTCCAGTTCACGATGCAGATGCTGAGTGTTATCGGCACGGTCGGCTAATACTTTTGCGGGTTCAGAAGCACGCGAATGAACAGCCACACAAGGCTGCCTGCTATCCCGCCGCCTAACCCGCCCAAAATCGCGCCGCGCAGGGGACGATCGACGCCGAGATCGGACAAAATCGGACGCCCAATCACGACAATCAGCACGACGATAGGAATCGCAATCGCGACGCCAAGCCCCATACTTAGATATACGCGCTCCAGCGTGCGCCGATCGAAGTGTTCCATCGCGGCGAAGTCGACAGGCTCCCCGCGCAGGTAGGTCTCCGCCTCTTTCAGTTCCCAAGCGTGCAGGTATAGTTCGGCGCCGTAGAGGGTGTGCCCTGTGCGGTTGAGTTGGAGTTCCAGTGTGACGGCGGTTCCGTCCCCTGCGGGTGCGAGGCGGGCAGTTAGCTCGGTTGCGAGGTTGCGCGGCGACCACTTGAGCATCGAGCGCGCCAGCGTGCCGCGCTTCATCACCAGCGCGTCGCCCGACGAAGCGAGCGTGTAGCCCAGCCGCGTGAAGTAGTCCTGCAGTCGTCGCCGCGTCTCTTCAACGGGCACAGGCGCAACGAAGCTCCAACGGAAGCGCAGATACCGCCCCACGCGCTCAATCGGCACGGACAACCCTTCCTGATGCGCCATGCTTAGCGCACTGATTCGGTTCATCAGGTGGGGTTCCTGCCAACCGTCTGGTCGCTGAGGTTCACCTGAGTGCGTAATGTAATCTCTTGGCGACGGGCAGCACGATATGGCTGGGCCGTTGCGCATCGCAGTAACAGGTCGGGTACAACTGGTTTGGTGCATAGTTCGAGCGGTTCAACGGGTGAGCGTGCCGTGCTGGGCGTCGACGGCTGTCGCGCAGGGTGGCTGATGGTGCGCCTTGTGGATGCGAGTGGACACCTGACGCTGGACTACGCGCTGTACCCCCGCTTCGCGCCGATACTGGAGCAGCATCCCGATGCGGCGGCGATTGCGGTAGATATGCCCATCGGTCTCTACGAGTCGGGGCGGGCGCGGATGCGTCCCTGCGACCACGTCGCGCGACAGCGGCTGGGCAAGCACGCCTGCTGCGTGTTCATCCCGCCGACCCGCGCGATGCTGTGCGCCGAGTCGTATGCGCCCCTGCGCATGTTGGGCTTGAGCGTGCAGGCGTACCACCTGATTCCGCGCATCCGCGAGCTGGACGCGCTGCTGACCCCCGACCTGCAGGCGCGGGTGTGGGAGTCGCACCCCGAACTGAGCTTTCGGGCGATGACGGGCGCGCCGATTCCCCACCCGAAGCGCACACAGACAGGGCAGGCGGCGCGAATGGACGCCCTGCGCCGCGCGCTGGGCGAGTCGGGCGACGCGCTGGCGAGCCTGATGGCGGCGTTTCGGCAGCAGGTCGCGCCCAAGCACGCAGGCATAGACGACCTGCTGGACGCCTGTGCCCTCGCATGGAGCGCGCTGCGCCACACTCGCGGCGAGTCGGAACTGTGCCTCGGCGACCCCGCCTACGACGCGCGTGGCTTGCTGATGGCTATTCGGTACTGAGCGGCAGCAACCCCAGCGTGAACCGCGCCGTCAAAAGCTGGTCGCCCAGTTGCCCGCCCGAAACGCCGACCAGCCCTGAGTCGATGTCCTCGAAGTATCGGTCATGGCGAATGCCTCCCCAGTGCCCCCACAATTCGCGCGACAGGTATACTCCTCCTGCCACACGCGAAGGGAGTCGCGGGCAATTTATGCAGGAGGCATATGCATGGTTCGAAACGGGATTGACCGACTGGAGTCGCATCTGGAGCCGTTGCGCAAGGCGCGGCTGGGCGTGATCACGAACCACACGGGGCTGACCGCCACACGCGAGCCGCTAATTGACCTGTTGCGACGGCTGGGCATCACGGTCGGCGCGCTATTCAGCCCCGAACACGGCATTCAGGGACGGCTCGACGAGACTGTGCCCGACGGCGTCGACGAGCGCACAGGGCTGCCGATTTACAGCCTCTACGGCGAGCGCAAAAAGCCTACCCCACAGCAGCTGGCGAGTGTGGACGCGCTGCTGTTCGACATCCAAGACATCGGCGCACGCTACTACACCTACATCTCCACCATGGGGCTGGCGATGGAAGCCGCCGCCGAGCGCAAAATCCCGTTCTATGTGCTGGATCGGGTGAACCCCATCGGCGGGCAGGTGGAAGGTCCGCTTGCCGACCCCGACCGCCTATCGTTCACCGCCTACCACACGATTGCCCTGCGGCATGGGATGACCGTCGGCGAGCTGGCACAGATGTTCAATATGGAGCGCGGCATCGGCGTGGACCTCACGGTCATCCCATGCGAGGGCTGGAAACGACACATGACCTACGACGCCTGCGGGCTGTATTGGACGAACCCGTCGCCGAACATGCGCCGCCTGCAGCAGGCGTTCCTGTATATCGGCGTCGGCGTGTGGGAGGGCACGAACCTGTCCGTCGGGCGCGGCACGGACACCCCGTTCGAGCTGGTCGGCGCGCCGTGGATCGACGGACGCGCGCTGGCAGGAATGCTGAACGAGCTGCCCACCAGCGCAGGCGCGCGCGTTGTGCCGATGGTCTTCACGCCGACCAGCAGCGTCTACAAGGGCGTCGAGTGTCAGGGCGTGTCGGTGTTCATCACGAACCGCGAGCAGCTGCGCCCCTTCGCCTTCGGAATCGGGCTGGCGTACTGCCTGCGCAAGCTCTACCCGCGCGAATGGGAGGCGCACAAGTCGCTGGGGCTGCTGGCGAACCGCGAGGTGCACGCGATGCTGATGGATGGCGCGGAGCCTGAGCGCATCCTGCAACGCTGCGCCCGCGATGAGGACGCCTTCCGACGCCGACGCGAGCAATTCCTGCTCTATGGGTGAATTTTTCGCGCGATTTTCCGTATAATAATACTGGGAGTCTCGCGCGGGGACTTCAGCAGCAACCCCAGGAAGGTTCCAACCGTCTAAAGAGCGGTATCCGAAATAGTTTTGGCAACAACTATCAAAAACCGACAGGAGGTTCTAAGATGGCGAAGTTCACAATGATGGAGGTTGAGGCGATTCTGAACCGCTTAGCAGGCGAGAAGGCGGATAAGTTCCAGCATGAGGTGCTGTTCCCGCAGCTGTCGCGCGCGTTACGCAAGCAGCTGCCAGACAGTCAGGCGGTACGCGACGCACTGGCAGACCCGTACTACGCCTTCCGCGCTATGCTGGGCTACTATGCGTTCGCCAAGCGGGGCAACGACCGCGTGGAATATTCAGGCTTTGCGCTGCAGGCATTGGATAGGGTACTCAAAGGCGACAAGGCGAACTTCAGCGCGTTTCTGGCATCGGGCAATGCGCCTGAACAACTCTGGGACGCCTTCGTGCAGGTGTGCCAAGAGAACCAGCGCAAAATCAACGAGCAGCTGAACCGCGGGCTGATTGAGGGGCTGGCGGACTATGCCGCGCGCCTATACGCCGAAGACGAAATGGGCAACATCTGGATGGACATCCTGCAATCGATTGTGCAGTCAGGGCGCGTGGAGCCAGTCTACCAGAAAATCACTGAAATCAAGGGCATAGGGCCCAAGGTCGGTTCGCTTGTGCTGCGCGATATGGTTGCCCTGTACGACCTGGAGAGCCGCATCGACCCCAGCGACTATCACTACCTGCAGCCTGTGGATACTTGGATACGCCGAATCGGTCCGCTGTTGACCGATGAGATTGACGACAAGACCGCTGACTGGGTGATTGCAGGCAAGTTGGCGAAGCTGTGTCGTCGCAATCGCGTCAGCGGCGTGCGGTTCAATCAGGGGGTGCAGTACTTGGCGATTGTGGAGCTGCGCGACTTGGAGCGTCTGAAGGGCTATTTGCTCTCGCTGGCGCAGAGCACGCTGCGCTCAGGCGGCGCGCCACACTCAGTGGCAAGTGCAGGCGGGCGACCCGAGCCGCGCTCGTTCAGCTGGTGACGGTAGTCGGTCTTATACCAATCGCGCGTCCGAAGTTCATCAATTGCCCCCCCTCCTTTAGGTTCCCCCCCCGCTTCGCGAGGGGAACCGCGAAAGGCGTGCCTACTCGGTTCCCCCTGCACGCAGGGGGAACCTTAAGGAGGGGGTCATCAACTGCTGTTTTTTTTGAACTCTGGCTCAGCGATTGGTCTTAGCACCCGCTCCCGAAATTGAACAGCACCGTCAGTAGATCGGCATCGTCGACGGTACCATCGCGGTTCATATCGGCTTGCGAGTCGCTGGAGCCGAAGGCGAACAGCACCAGCAGCAGGTCGGCATCGTCGATAGTGCCGTCTTGGTTTGCGTCGCCTGCCCTGAGCGCGAAGTTCAGCGCTACGAGATCGCTCAGCGTCGCACTGCTTTGCACGCAGAGCCAAACCCCGCTGGGCGTGCTGACGCGCACGGTCGCCGCGCCTGTGAGCGTCGTATCGAAGGCGTAACTCCCCCCTGCGCCGAGTGTCAGGTTAACCGTCTCCTGACGATTGTCCTGCTGGAGGGTAAAGCGCACAGGCACACCCGCAGGGTTGGCGACGCCCTCCAGTGCGACCTGTCCTTGCACGCGCACAGGGTTGACCGTCAGTGTTGTATTCACGGACGACGCTGCGTAAGTCGTGTCGCCGTCGAACTCCACGCGCAGCGTCTGATTGCCCAGCGGCATGCTCAGCGGAACCGTGTAGGGTAGGGTTGCTGTGCCCGCGCTGTTGGTAACGGCTGTGCCGACCGCGACGCCGTTAACCCGAAAAGTGAGCGTATACCCCGCCAGCGGCGCGTTGTCCAGCGTCTGGCGTAGGGTCGCCTGCAGCGTAATCGTCTGCCCGCGCCTGCCGCTGACAACAGGCGCACTAATCGTCGTGGAGCGACGCACCTGCATCACCCCTGCAAACAGGCGGTCGTCCACCATAAAGTCGCCCGTATTAATCGTGTTGCTGTTGTTGCGGTCGTACCACAGCGCGGTCAGCACATCGTAGGTTCCCGCGACGGCGTCGTTGGGCACCAGGAAAAAGCGCGAGCGGTTGTTGGTACCCTCCACAAGGCTGACTTTGAGGTCGCGCGATGGGTCGGAAATCCACGCGCCTGTGCCCAGCCGAATCGACGCGCCCAGCATCACCTGGAAGTCGTGCGTGGCGTTGATCGTGTAGCCGAGCGTCGCCTGCACGCCCGTGCGCACAGGGTTGGGCGAAACCTGCAGATTCTGGATGCTGGCGACTGCGCCCTGCACGAGTTGGTAGCCTGCGGGCGCGTAGTAGTGGCTCAGAATCTGCTGCCAGTTTTTCGTGCCGTAGCCGTGCAGGGGTGCGCTGTTGCTGCACGCCTGGCTGCTGGAGAGGCGTCTGCCCGTTGCCCAGCGTGCGGAGCCCCACTGGCACATGCCGCGCCCGTGCCCGTTGGTGGCAAAGCCCGCGCACACAGGATCATAGATGCACGGCCAGCTGCTGCCTGTGCCCGAATACCCGTCGCCGCAGCCCGCGTTGTTGTTCTCAGCGGAGTATTCCGAACGCGCGATGTTGCCCGCGCTGGTCAGCAGCACATAGCGCGTAGTGGCGTCCACCGCTGCGTTGCCGTTGCTCGTCTGGTTGCCCGTGAACACTTGGCACGAGGTGGAATCGCAGATGTCGTAGCTGCTGTTGATGGGCGAGTAGACGAATGAGACGCCGTAGCTGCGCACGGCGACCGCGCCTGCCTTGAGCGACTCCATCCCCGCAGGCGGGTTCTCGCTTCCAAACCGCACATTGCCCCAGCAGGCGTACCACTCGCTGGTGATGACGCCCTTGCAGTAGGTGTCGATGGTGTAGACCTCCACGCCGCCAGGGCAGTTGGTGCGCGAGGTGCAGTTGCGCCCAACCTTGATGTATTTAGGCAGCACTATCGGCGCGGGCGCGGCGGGGCTGAAATCGCCGCCCGTGTTGCCAATAGGCGTCTCGGTGGGCGTCTCGTGCTTGGGCGCGTCGCACTCGTCGCATGGCTGCTTGGGCGCGTCCTCGCGGTGGCGCGGTGAGCGCATGTCGCGCGATTCCACCCCGCTCCCCGCCGTCATCGTCAGTCGGTAAATCCAGTCGCCTTCGCTCCACAGCGCGACCTGCTCCAGCAGCAGCGTGCGGTAGCCCGCCCGCTCCAGCACGAGCGTCGCATACGGCTGCGCCTTGCCCTGCAGGTCGTGAATGGGGAACTGCAGCAGGAACATGCCGTTGGCGTCGGTCTCTGCCTTGCCCGCGTGGTTGAGAACGCGCACCTGCACGCCCTGCAGCGGCTGACCTGTCGCCTCGTCCGTCACGAAGCCGACCACAATCATCTGGCTCGGGCGGCGCAGCGACCATAGGTAGCGCCAGTCCACCTCGCGCGGGGGCGAAAGCGGGTCTAAATAGAAGCGGTAGGGGGGCATGTCGGGACGCACGGCGAGCGTGATGCCCACAGCGGAGTAGCCCGCACAGGTCGCATATAGCACATAGTCGCCTTCGGGCAGCAACGCCTGCAGCCGCCCATCGGATTGCGAGCGAAAAGCGTAGGTCTGCCCTGTTGTCTGTTCCGTGAGCGCGACCTCTACTACGAGCGCCCGCCCAGAGACCGAGTCGTGAAACCGTAAGTCCAACCACTGCTGCGCTGATGCGACGCCAAGTAGCAGCCACGCTGCCAACACGCTCAGAAACCCTTTCCGCGCCATACCTGTATTATAGCCTATGGATGACACCATGTCGCCCCTCACCCTGTAGGGTATACTCTTGTCTATGCGCACGCGCCCTGAACGCCGCCCGATACGCCCGCTGGACGAGCAACTGGTCAACCGCATCGCCGCAGGCGAGGTGGTGGAACGCCCCGCCGCCGCGCTGAAAGAACTCATCGAAAACGCGCTCGACGCAGGCGCGATGCGCATCGAAATCGAAGCGGAGATGGGCGGCAGGCGGCTGATTCGCGTGCGCGACGACGGCATCGGCATGACCCGCACAGACGCCCTGAACGCCCTGCAGCGGCACGCCACCTCCAAAATCGCCTCCGACGCCGACCTGACGCGCATCACGACGCTGGGCTTTCGCGGGGAAGCCTTGCCCAGCATCGCCAGCGTCAGCCGCATGGAAATCCTCACCCGCGCCTTTGAGGAGGATACAGGCACGCACATCGTCGTCGAAGGCGGCGAGGTCAAAACCGTCGAGGAGGTCGGCGCGCCGATTGGCACAACCGTCACCGTGCGCGACCTGTTTTACAATGTGCCCGCCCGCCTGAAGTTCCTCAAGAGCGTGCCCACCGAGCTGGGGCATATCATCGAGACCGTGACGCGCTACGCTTTTGCGTACCCCGATGTGTCGTTTCGGCTGGTGCATGAGCGGCAGGAACTCATCTTCACGCCTGGCAACGGCGACCTGCTGACGGCGGCGGCGTCCATCTGGGGGCGCGAGACCGTGCAGGGCATGGTGCAGGTGGACTACGAGCGCGACGGCATCCGCGTGTGGGGGCTGATTGCCCCGCCGCACCAGACGCGCCCGACGCGCCAGCACCAATACTTTTTCGTGAACCTGCGCCCCGTGCGCAACAAGACGCTGACCGCCGCGCTGGACGAGGCGTACAAAACCCTCACGCCCGAAAAACGCTACCCCGCCTGCATCCTGCTGGTGGGCATCGACCCGCGCCAAGTGGATGTGAATGTGCATCCCGCGAAGATCGAGGTGCGCTTCCAGCGCGAGCAGGCGGTTTTCGAAGCGGTGGTGAACGCGATACGCGCCGCGCTGCTGCACCACGGGATGATTCCGAGCGCGCTGCCGCCCAGCGAATCGCGCGGGCAGGCAATCACCCCCGCGCGCCCGCCCGACACGGAGACGATTCACCAGATCCTGATGCAGCGTGCGGGGCTTGCGCCCGCTGAGGCAGTTGGGACGCCTGCGCGCCCAGAAACGCCTGCCAACGCGAGCGAAACGCCCGCGCCTCCAGAGATGCCCGCGGGCGCAGACCCGTTCGTGAGCGCGACGCGCACCCTTCCGCCGACACCCGCGCCTGCCGACGAGACGCCCCTGCTGCTGGAAACGGAACCCCTGCAGACGACGCACCTGCCCTTCGCGCACCTGCTGGACGACCTGCAGATTCTGGGGCAGGTGCGCAACACCTACATCGTGGCGTCCACGCGGCAGGGGCTGGTGCTAATTGACCAGCATGTCGCCCACGAGCGCGTGCTGTACGAGCAACTCTGCTACAAGCGCGGCGCGCTGCCCATCCCGAAACAGCACCTGCTGACCCCAGAAACGCTGCAACTTAGCCGACGCGACGCGCTGCTGCTCCACGAAAAACTGCCCGAACTGGAGGCAATCGGCTTCGAGCTGGAGCCGTTCGGAGTGGACACTTACCTGATTCGCGCCGTGCCCGCCGCGCTGAAAGGTGACCCCGTGCAGACCCTGCGCGACATCGTCGACGAACTGGTGGAACTCTCGGTCAGCAAGCGGCTGCCCGTCGCCCGTGAGCAAATCTGGATCACCACTGCCTGTAAACTCGCGGTCAAGGCGGGCGACCCGCTGAGCATGCCCGAAATGCGCAAACTCATCGAAGACCTCGCCCGCACCGAGAACCCGTACCTGTGCCCGCACGGGCGACCCATCACGATTATCCTGACCTGGCAGGAGATTGAACGCAAGTTCAAGCGGAGCTGATGCGCTGGACAGATTCGCAACGGGCAGCGATTGAACACGGCGACGGGCTACTGGCGGTCGTCGCGGGCGCAGGGTCGGGCAAGACGGGCGTGCTGACCGAGCGGTTCGTGCATCTGGTCGCCGAGCGTGGCGTTGCACCCGAACACATCCTGACGATTACCTTCACCCGCGCCGCCACCGCCGAGATGAAGACGCGCATCATCCGCAAGTTGGAGCAGCGCGGGCTGCACGACGCCCGCACGCGCATCGAGAGCGCGTATATCCACACGGTGCATGCCCTCTGCCGCCGTATCCTGCAGGAGAACCCGTTCGAAGCGGGGATAGACCCTGAGCCGAGCGTGCTGCCCGCGCCCGCCGCGAACCACCTCAAGCGCGAGGCGTTCCACCGCGCGCTGGCGAGCCTGCTACGCCAACCGCGCGACTTCGAGACCGACCCGCTGATTGACCTCATCGCCGACTACTTGAACTTGGACAGCGTGCGCGGCGACCCGTTGCAGGCGCTGTATGCGCTGGTGCAGCGCGTAGCGGACGCCACACGGCATCAGGGCTACACCGCCGACGACCTCGAGCGCTGGCGACACGCCTACCCCAGCGCGGAGGCGTTGGCGTGGCATTATGCACAAATCAGCCTCGATACCCCCTCCCTAAGGTTCCCCCTGCAGGCAGGGGGAACCGAACCTGCGCGGTTCCCCTCGCGAAGCGGGGGGAACCTGCAGGAGGGGGGCAGCACTCTTGTAGACCTCGCCACGCTGGACGACCTGCGCGCCCCTATCGGGCAACTACGGGAGCAGAATCCCAACGCGGCGCGCACGCTGGAGAGCCTACTGGCGGCATTCGATCCCGCGCTGGAGCAACGCGCCCGCGACATCGCCTGCGCCCTGCTGGAACTGACCGTCGCCTACCTGCGCGAGTATGAAACCCTCAAGCAGACGCGCGGCGCACTCGACTTCGACGATATGCAAATCCGCGCCCTGCAACTGCTGCGCGACTCCGCTACCGTGCGCCGACGCTACCAGCGCATGTTCCGCTACACCCTGGTCGACGAAACCCAAGACATCGACGGCTTGCAGGCGCAGATTATCGATATTCTGTCGGAGGGGGGCAACCTGATGGTGGTCGGCGACGCGCAGCAGTCGATTTACGGCTTCCGCTACGCCGACCCGCGCGTGTTCGAGGGCTGGCAGCAGCGCGCCCGCGACGGTAGCGGACGCCTTGTGCCCCTGCAGGCGAACTTCCGTTCCCACCCTGACATCCTGGCGTTCGTGGAAAAGGTGTTCCGACACCACTGGGGCGAGCGGTTTTTGGTGTTGCAGCCGACGCGCCCTACGGCGCAGCCGTGCGAGGAGCCTCCCGTGCAGGTATGGGTGATGCCGCAGCGCGACGCGGCTGCCGAGGCGCGCCTCGTCGCCAGCCAGATCCACCACTGGGTCTGCACGGAAAGCCTAACGGTACATGACCCCGAAACAGGCGAACTGCGTCCCGCGCAGTACGGCGACTTCGCGCTGCTGTTCCACCAGTTCACGAAGGTAGGCGCGTTCGAGCAGGCGTTCCGCGCAGTGGGCGTACCCTACTATGTGGTCGGCGGCGGGCGCGGCTACTGGACGCAGTATGAGGTGCGCGACCTGACGAACCTGCTGCGTGCCCTAAGCGACCCCGAAGACGACCTCGCGTTGGCGGCGGTGCTGCGTTCGCCGTTTGTGGGGCTAAGCTTGGACGCGCTGATGAGCCTGACCCTGCACGCCGAGCAAGCCGACCTGCCCCTGCGCCTGTGCCTGCAGGCGGACCTTGCACTGGAAGACGCCGACCGTGCGCGGCTGGAGACGTTTCTGGCGTGGTTCGAGCCGCTGTGCCTGCGCGTAGGCGAGTGGAGTGTCGGCACGCTACTGGCGCGCGCGCTGGAAGCCAGTCAGTACGAGTCGCGTCTGCTGGCGCACGGCGAGGCGGGTAAGCAAGCCGTCGCAAATGTGCGCAAACTGCTGGCAATCGCGCTGGAGCAGCCAACGGTCGCCCCGCGCGACTTCGCCGCGCAACTCGAACTCACCAGCCGCCTCGAACAGCGCGAGGGCAACGCCCCCACCTACGAAGAGAGCGCGAATGTGGTGCGCTTCTACACCGTCCACGCCGCCAAGGGGCTGGAGTTCCCCGTCGTGTTCGTGGTGGACACGGCGTACAGTTTGCGCCCGCGCGAGGTCGGGCTGGAGGTGGACGCCGACAAGGGGATTGTGGCGCTGCAGGTGGTACGCCCCGATGTGCCGACGCCCTACGAACCTGTGCCGCTGAAAGTGTTGCGCGAGCAGGCAGACAAGCGTGAGGAGGCAGAAGGGCTGCGCAAACTCTATGTCGCATTCACGCGAGCGCGGGACTACCTCATCGTCGTGCTGACCGACGCGCCCCAGAATGTGTGGTGTCGCGCCCTGCGCGGCGCACTGGCGCAACAGTTAGACCGACGCGAGGCGTCCATCCCGCTGCCGAATGGGTCAAGTGGAGTAATAAGGTGGATTGACTTAGAGCAGCGTAGAACATAAGCTGCAGTAACTGCAGCGGTATGCTGAGAACGGTATTGCGCCGCACCCGTGGCGATTGACCGACACGGTCACTTGAGTTCGCAAAGATCGTTCACGCGCAAGAGTGATTATGGCGGTGGGTGAGAAGTACACCGCCTGCCTCCGCTGCCTGCGGACATCTGCCCGCACGCGCCATTGACTTCGCCCGCGAGCTAAGCCAGTGGCTGGAGAGCGTGTTCGCCTAACTGCTTGCGGTATTCACCAACACGCCTGCCTCGCGCTTGCCCGCGAAGATGTCGCGGATGATCTCGTCGATGTCCACCTCTTCGATAGTGATGTCGTACACGGGCAGCGACTGCAGGATCTCGCTGGCGACGCGACTGACCTGCTCGCGGGGCACTTCCAGCACCGCCTCCAGCCCGTCCATCCGCACGATGCGCCCGAAGCGACCCAGCGTCTCGGCGTCGGCAGGCTGCTCTAAGCGCAGATGCAACGCTTTAGAGGGGCTGTACCGCTCCACCAGCGCACGGAGCGTGTCGTCGAAAATCAGTTGCCCGTGATGGATAATCAGCACACGCTGCGCCAGCTCCTGCACATCCTGCATATAGTGGCTGGTGAGCAGGATTGTGGTGCGTTCGCGCTGGTTGTATTCCCGCAGGAACTCGCGGATGCGCTTTTGGGCGACGACATCCAGCCCAATCGTTGGCTCGTCCAGAAACAGCACGCGCGGGCGATGCAACAGCGCTGCCAGCAGCTCGCATTTCATCCGCTCGCCCAGCGACAGCCGCCGCACCTGCGTGTGCAGCACATGCCGAATCTCCAACATTTCCGCCAGCTCATGGACGCGCTTCTCGAAGGCATCGTCGGGCACTTCGTAGAGCGCTTTGAGCAGGAGGTACGACTCGTAGGGCGGCAGGTCCCACCAGAGCTGCATCTTCTGCCCCATCACCAGTGCGATTTGGCGTTGCATTTCGGCGCGTCGCTCCCACGGCACATAGCCCAGCACGCGCGCTGTGCCCGATGTCGGGAAAATAATGCCCGACAGCATCTTAAGCGTGGTGGTCTTGCCCGCACCGTTGGGTCCCAGAAAGCCGACCAGCTCGCCCTCCTCGATGGTGAACGAGATGTCGCGCACGGCGTGCACCTCGTGCCGCTCGCGCCGAAAGAGGCTCTTGACCGCGTTCCAGACCCCAGGCGGACGCTTGTAGGAGAGGTAGGTTTTGGACAGTCGTTCCACAACAATCGCTGGCATACGGCAATATTATGGCACACAGGGTGGGGTGTGGAAGAATCCTCCATAGCAATGAAACCGTTGGTGAAGGCGTTGGCGGTAGGGCTACTCGCAGCAGGAGTCGGGGTAATCGTGGGGCGGATGCTCGCGCCCAAGCCGAAGCCTATCCCTACCGAACCGTTGGGTAGGCTCCAGTACGGCAACGAGTTGTTCGCAAAGGGCGTGCTGCAGACGCCCAAAGTGGACGAGATGACTCGTTACCAATTGGAGACGGAAGGACAGCATCCGTTTGCAGTGGTCGTCTCCTGTTCCGATTCGCGCGTTCCGCCTGAGATTATCTTCAATCAGGGGCTGGGCGACCTGTTCGTCGTGCGCGTGGCGGGTAATATCGTCAACGAGGAGAACCTCGCCTCGATTGAGTACGCCGTAGAACACCTCAAGGCGCCACTGATTGTGGTGCTGGGACACACGCACTGCGGCGCGGTCAAGGCGGCAGTTGCTGGGAAACCGTTGGAGGGGCACCTGCCACATTTGGTCGCGCACATCGAGCCTGTGATTCGTCAACTGCGCCACACGCACCCCCACCTCAAGGGCGACGCACTGATAGAGCGCGTTATTCAGGAAAATGTGCGCTACACGATTCGCATCATTCTGGAGCGCAGCGAAATCGTGCGCAAGCACTTCGAGGCGGACAAGGTGCAGTTTGCAGGAGGCGTGTACCACCTGCGCGAAGGCACGGTCGAATGGCTGAAGTTGCCTGAAGGCGTGGAGAGCGGGGCACACAGTGAGAAGCCAGCCGAGAAGTCCACACATGGAGGGCATTAGCAGGTACACTTGTACCTGATGACGCGCTACGAGTTGCCTGCGGTGGTGGTGGAGCATCGCCAACGCGCCACGAACCAGTATGAACTCATCCTGCACGCGCCGCCGATTGCCGAGCGGGCGATGCCAGGGCAGTTTGTGATGCTGCGCCCAATGCGCACGCACGCTCCGCTGTGGCGACGCCCCTACAGCATCCTGCGTGCCAACCCCGACAAGGGCGTGTTCAGCGTCTTCTACTCGGTGCAGAGCGCGTTCACCGAGCTGCTCTCGCTCAAGCCGATTGGCTCCACGGTGCAGACGCTGGGACCGCTGGGGAGCTACTTTGTGCCTGTGCGCACGGCACGGCGGCATATTTTGGTGGCGGGCGGGGTAGGCGCGCCACCGCTGTGCTTTTTCGCGTCGCGCCTTGCACCCACGCTGCAGGCAGGCGAGCAACTGCTGATTCTGGCGGGCGCGCGACGAAGCGACCTGCTGGTGGGGATGGACGAGTTCCGTGCGCTGGGCGCGGAGGTGCGCATCGCTACCGACGACGGCTCGCAGGGCTATCAGGGCTATGTCACCGACCTGCTTCAGGACGCTCTACAGGAGCCTATCCCGTCGGCAGTGTACGCCTGCGGTCCCAATCGGATGCTCAGGGTTGTGGCGCAAATCTGCATCGAGCGCGGCGTGCCGTGCCAGGTGTCGCTGGACGCGCCGATGCCGTGTGGGACGGGGGTCTGCTTGGGCTGCGCCGTCAAAGTCGCTACGCCCGACGGGGGCGTGTGGTACAAACGCGCTTGCACCGAAGGACCTGTGTTCCGCGCGGAGGAGGTGGTCTGGGAATGACACCCGATTTGCAAGTTTCGCTCGGAAAGTTGCACTTGCGTAACCCTGTGATGGTCGCGGCGGGCACTTTCGGCTACGGGCTGGAGTACCGCGACTGGGTGGACTTGGCGCAGATCGGTGCGGTGGTGACCAAGAGCCTGACGCTCGCGCCGCGCATGGGCAATCCGCCCCCGCGCGTGGCGGAGACGCCCGCAGGGATGCTGAACGCTATCGGGCTACAGAATGACGGCGTCGATGCGTTTCTGGTGGAGACGCTGCCGCGCCTGCGCGAGACGGGCGCGACGGTCATCGCCAGCGTTGCAGGTGAGACCGTCGATGAGTATGTGCAGGTCGCGGCGAAGCTTGCCCGCGCGGGGGGCATCGCCGCTCTGGAGTTGAACCTCTCGTGCCCCAACCAAGCGCGGGGTGGGATGGAGTTCGGCGTGCAGCCCGACCTAACGGCGCAGGTGGTCGCTGCTGTGCGTCAGACAACCGACCTTCCGTTGATCGCCAAACTCTCGCCGAACGCGGGCGACATTACGCCCTCTGCCCAGGCAGCCGTCGCAGCAGGCGCGGACATCGTGTGCCTGATCAACACCCTGCTGGGCGTCGCCGTGGACGCGCACAAACGCCAGTTCCGCCTCGCGAGCAAGGTCGGCGGGCTGTCGGGACCTGCAATCAAGCCGATTGCCCAGTACCACCTGTGGCGGGTGCGTCAAGCCTTGCCCGACACGCCGCTGATTGGCGGCGGGGGCATCAGCAGTGTGGACGATGCGATTGAGTTCATCCTGCTGGGTGCGCACGCGGTGCAGGTCGGCACGGCGAACTATGTGCAGCCGACGCTGGCGACCGAAATCGTGCAGGGGCTGCGCGACTACCTCACCGCGCACGGCTTTGAGTCGGTGGCGGCAATACGGGGAATACTGGTGTAAACGATCACAAGCCCCGCCGCTTGAGTTCGACCGCGATATTTGCCAGCGCGTGGACGCGATACTCCGCGTAAGGTAAGCGACGCGCCATGCGCACCGCCTCGCGGAACCGCCCGCGCTTGGCAAGCCCAATCGCATAGCCTGCGCGGTAGGCGTCCATATCATATTCAGGGTAGGCAGGAGCCGCACGCAGAATTGCCTCTACTTCCTCCAAGCGTCCCGCTTGCGCAACGGCAGCAAGCCCCTTCGCCCAGTAGGTTGTGTCGCGCGGGTCTGACGCTCGCAGCAACTCGTCCAACTTCGGGTGATCCAGCCCCAAGTGGAACGCCGTTGCGTAGATGAGCGTGTCTATCAGGGGACTTTCGAAGCCTTCCTGCAGGATCCAAGCCGTGAGAGTCGCGGCGTCTCCAAAGTGTCGGCGCGAGCCAGCCACGATCACTGGGTAGGCGGCGATCTCTGCTCCGTTCACAACGGCGTCTTGCACGGAGCCATCCACGCCCTTGAGCGGGAGGAAGAGGAAATACGCGCCAAGCACCCACTCCGTTGCCAGCCGTTCCATCGCGTCGGACACTTCAGGGGTGAGGCTGGGGAGTTGCTGTTGTAGCGCCTGCAATCCCTCTCGGACGGTACGCTTCGAGTCGAGCGAGGGCGACGAGTTTAGCCACGCCTGCGCCTGCTCCACCTTGCCTGCCTGCAGGTAGCCTGCAACGATCAACCATTCGCGGGGGATATGAGGCAGTTCGGAGTGTCCGCTGGGCGTCTCCAACACGCGCACTAAGTCGCTCCACCGCCCTGCGTTGAGCAGCCCGATGATGTAGCCGCCGCGCAGGTGGGTCGCCGCGCATTCGTACTTGTCGGTGGGCAGCCGCCGTAGGATGCGCTCCATCGTTGCGGCGGGCAGGTGTTCGGTGAAGCGCGCAGCGAGCGTGTAGAGCGTATCGTAGCTGATTGTCTTCTGGGTATGAGTGCGCAGGTAGCGTTGGAGCATCTGTTCGGCGAGTTGCGCGGCAGCGTCAGTGCGCCCTGCGCGTGCGAGCCGCGCTGCTTGCTGCACTGTCGCCTCCAACGCAGCAGGCAGGGGGATGGTATCGTCTTTCTGCCTAACTCGCCGAATCTGGCGGCTGAGGAAGTCGAGCGCGCGTTGCGACTGCCCCTGCTCAAGCAAGGCTTGCACCACGAGAAGCGTCTCCGCATGTGTGTCATCAGCGTCTATCTGCTCCAACGCCTGCAGCGCAAGGTCAACTCGTCCCGCCTCCACCGCACGGCGCGCGACGAGCCGATACGGTTCAGGGACTTGGTAGCTGCTGCCGAAATCCTCAATCCATCCAATGACTGTCCATGCGTCTTCTAAGCGACCTGCGGCGAGAAGCTCGTCGGCAAGATACCAGTAGAGGTATTCTCTCGCGCCACCGCTACTGCTCCAGCAGTGCCGATAGTTGCCCATCCGCAGGTGGTCACGCGCCAATTGAAACGCACGATTGAGCTCGCCGATGTCGATAAGCGCGCGGATGAGCTCGTGCTGGACGCACGGCTTGGCGTTTTGGGGCAAGGACTGTACGAACGCCTGCGCCTCAGCGATGTTGCCTGCAAGCACGAGCGCACGCACATAGGCAGCGGCAGCGTTTGGGTAGCGAGCACGCGCCGCGCCCAGCTCGGCACGCGCTTCCTGAAACAGCGCGTCCGAGCTAAGCGGGCGCAACTCGCGCACCAGCCACGGCAGCAAGAATAGCAGCATCACCCCAACGACGGGGGTTAGCAGCCATGCCAACGGACGGACTCGTTGCCAGCGTATTTTCATGGCGGCTCACCTCGCCGCGATTCGGATACGGAACGGGTTGCTGTGCGCTTGGTAGGGCGCGTACATGCCCCACAAGTGCGCAGGCAGTATCGTATACTCGCCTGGCGATTCGGCGCGCACCAGCAGCGTGTAGCGGTACTCGCTGCCGCGATGCCACTCACTGCGGAAGGCGGCGGCGCGGTCGTCCCGTATCTCCTCGTGGATGTAGTCCCACCACCATGCCGACAGAAACGCCTCCGTATCGAACGGCGCGCAGCCTGCGGGGAACGGCGTCTCCAGCACGGTGTAGTCGAGGCGGGAGACTTTTCGGGGCATACGGGCGACGACATCGACGCGCAGCAGGTCGCCTGTGCGCACGGTGTCGCCTGAGCGGAGCGGGCGCAGTCGCTCGCCTGGCGTGGTCATCTCGGCAGGTCGCTCCACGCGGTAGACGCGCAGTTGCAGCGGACCCGCGGGCGCGTCGGCGTCTTGGAAGGCGAGTTTGCGCGGCTGCTCGAAGGTCATACTCACCAGTGGCGCGCCGCGCACAGGGCGCAGCACAAGCGTGTTCTCGCCCACGCGCCACGGCAAGCCCTCAAGCCGCAGCGTCAGCGCAGGACGACGGCGAGCGTCTTGGGCGCGCACCTCAATCGTGCGTACCCGCTGCCCGTTCAGCCACACCTCATATGCGCCCTCACGGTACGAATTGCGCTCGTAGCGCAGGCTATACTCCAGCAACGCCTCCACCGCCAGCGCGGTATCGCGGCTGGAGTACCAGTAACCGTTGCGGTAGCCGAGCGCGAGACCTGTCGCGGTCTTGCCCACCAGTTGCTCGTAGCGTTGCAGGCTGCCGAACAGCTCAGTTGCCAGCGGGCGCGCCTCCAATAGTGTTAGCAGCGCGGTCGCCTGTGTCTCTATTGACGCCCACGAGATCCAGTACCACTCCTCGTCGGTACGGTTGGGCGTCCAGTCGATGTGGCTGCGGTCTTCCAGCGCGTCGCGTTCGAGGGCGCGCCACAGCGCGCGCAGGTGCGCGTCGGCGCTGGGCAGAGTGCGCCAGCGCTGCAACATCGCCGCTACATGCAGGCGATACATCTGCAACTCGCGGCTGTGGTAGAGATTGTTGGCGGCGGAGCGAGGCTCGGTCAGGAATGCGACCCAGTTGGTGAGAACGCCTGTGAGTTCGTAGCGCAGGGCGTCGGGCGGCGTCGGGTCTACCGAAGCCAGCACCAGCAGCGGGAAGATCCAGTCGTAGCGGTTGAGCCACTGCACGCGACCCTCGTGTTCGGGGACGCGGGCGAGGTCTTGCACGATGAGTCGGCGCAGGGCGTCGATGCCCTTGCGGTACATCGCTTCGGGCACGGGCACACCCGCTTGCTGGGCTTTGTGCAGTCCCCATACGGCGTAGGCGGTCGTCCAAGCGCGCGCCTCGTCCTCGTCCCACCAGCCCCAGCCGCCGTTCTCCAGTTGCAGGCGCGCCAGTCGCTGCAGGCTCTGCTCGGTGATTTCGGCGAGTTTGCGCTGGGTTTCGGCGTCCATCGGCGCGCCGAGCTGCTCTGACGCGCGTTTCGCCATCAGCGCGGGCACGAAGCGGCTCACGGTCTGCTCCACGCAGCCGTAGGGGTAGTCCAGCAGGTAGGGCAGGCTATCGAGGGCGATTGCACTCGCGCTGGGGAAGCTGCGCAGGGTCAGCGTCGTGCGAGTGGGTATCGCGTCGGGGCGCAAGGTCAGCGTCAGCGTGCGCTCGGCGTTCAGCAGCACGGCGCGGCTGTCGGTCTCCGTCAGGCTCAACGGCTTTACCGTCAGCGTGCGCTCTTCGGCGTCGCGCAGGCGTCCGCCGCGCTCGCGGGCAATTAGCACGAACCGCTGCTCGCCCAGCGACTTCGGCGTGTAGTCCCAGCGCAGCGTGGTGGAGTTGCGGGCGGGCACGCGCGCGATCTGCGTGCGGATGCCGTCAGGCGTGCGCAGTTCCACCTCTACCTCGCGCGGCTGGTCGGTGTCGTTGCTCAGAATCGCGTTGATTTCCGTGCGGTCGCCCTCCACCAGCCACATCGGCAGGCGCAGGCGCGCCATGAGGTCTTTCGCCGCCTTCACCTTCGCGCGGGCGTAGCCGATTTTGGTGTCGGCGGTGTGCGCGATGGCGGTCAGTCGCCACTCGGTGATGTTGTCGGGCAGGCGCACCCGCACGGTGGCTTGCCCGCGCGCGTCGGTGCGGATGGTCGGCTGCCAGTAGGCGGTGTCGGGGAAGTTGCGGCGCACGCTCTCCACAGAGCCTTTGTCGCCCTGCAACGCCAGCCACACGGCGGAGAAGTCGGTTCGAACATCGTTCCACTGGCGCGAGTAGAACGCGCGGCGTATAGCGGCGGGGCTGTCCTCGCGGATGGCGTAGATGGCTTCGTCCACCACGCTCAGCGACACCTCGGCGGGCATGGGCTTGCCTTGCGTATCGGCGGTCTGCAGGCGCACCAGCATCGTCTCGCCGGGTTCGTAGCGCGGTTTGTCGGGTTGCACCTGCACCTGCAGCGCGCCATGCCCCTTGCCGACGCGGTACTCCACCTCGCGCCGAATGAGTTCCTTGTTGCGCACCATGCAGACCGAGACGAAGGCGTTCGGGATTTGCTCGCGGGTGGCGGCGGGCAGGCGCACGCGGGTCAGCGCGCCCTGCGCCCGCACGACCTGCGAGTGGTACAGGCAGTCGCCCTCTACGGTGATGTAGAACGCCGCGTCGCGGTGCGGGGTGCGGATAGCGACCTCGACGGGTTCGCCGACTTCGTAGGCGCGTTTTTGCAGGCGCACCTCCAGCGCGTTCGCGTCTTGGCGACGCGCCCACCACGGCGTGTACCCCTGCCCCGACACCCATAGGTAGTGGCGCGTTTGGAAGCGGTTGCCGTCTGTGTCGCGCCCTGTGATGGACACCTCCCAGTCGCCACTGAGGTCGGGCGTGAACTGGAACTCGGCGACGCCTTGCGCGTTGGTCTGAAGCGTGCCCTGATGTTGCTCTGCGACCCGCGTGCGACTGCCCGCCTGAAGTTTCAGCACCGCTTGCCATTGCAGCGCGGCTTGCACAGGCTCGCCCGTGCGTCGGTCGGTCAGGCGCACGCGGTAGCGATACACTGTGCCTGCTTCGCCGAACTCGGTTTCGGGCATAAGGATTGCCTCCCAGTGGGCGGTCGCCGCCTCAAACGAAGCGCGTCCCGTCGTGCCTTCCCACCCCTCCGAAAGCGCATAGACCTCTACCGTGTATTCGTAGCTCAACGCTGACGAACCCCAGTACGACGCGTGGGCGGCGTCATCGGGCGGCAGCAGGTCGTTCGTGCGCAGCACGAGTGTCGCTCGCCCCGCCGAATCGGTCTTCAGCTCGCCTGTCTGCACCACTTGCCCGTAGTCGTCATAACCGTCGTAATACTCCTCGTCTTCCGCGTCACGGAGCCAGTCGTACTCTTCCTCCCAGTAGTCATACCAGCGCCAGTTCTCACGGCGGTAGACCGTGTAGGTCAGCTGCGTGTTCGGCACGGGCATCCCGAAGTAGTATTCGGTCTGGATGGAGATGCGCACGGTTTCGTCGGGCATGTAGAGGTTGCGGTCGGGCTTGAGGGTGATGCGATAGGTCGGCTTGCGGTACGCGCTGAGGGGCACGAATTCTTCGATAATTCCGTAGTTGCCGACGGCGGCGCGGATGGTATAGTAGCCCGTCTCCGCTTCAGGCGAGGTCGGGAAACTGGCGTGGAACGCGCCCATGTCGTTGGTGGTCGTGCGCGTCTCGTAGACGATTTCGTCCTTCGGGTTCAGGATACTGATTTGCACGGGCGTGTTGGGCGGCGGGAGGCGGTAGTTGGGCACTCTGCCCAGCCGCGCGACGCCCTTGAAGTGAACCGTGTGTCCGGGGCGATAGATGGGGCGTTCAGTGTAAATCGTGCCTATGAGCGGCTCAGAGGCGTCGGAGCCTCCGCCCCACGGCGCGGTGCGCGCATAGCCCCAGTGTACGAGTTTGCCCGTGCGCGGCGAATGCACGGCGATGACCTCGCGCTCCTCATCTTTCCAGCCGGTGTGGGGCGGGATGCGTTCCAGGCGCGCCAGCCCGTCACGGTTGGTGCGCCCCTGCGCGACGAGACGGGTGTCGTCGCGCGTGACGCCCCCTGTGCCCGCCCTGCGGGTGCGATAGAGGCGCACCTCGACGCCTGCCAACGGCTGCCCCGTGCGCAGATCGGTACACCAAATTTCTGTCGCCTCACGGCTCACTTTGGAGACGACCCCGATCGAGGAGACCACGATCAGCGCCACCTGACGGTTTGTGCCCGACTGCGCTTCCAGCAGGTAAGTCCCTTCGGGTTGCTTAGGCACATCTACATATTGCGTGAACACGCCCTCGGGGTCGCGCCCGCGAATCGGCGCCTCGTGCGACCATATCGGCTCCAGGTGCGCGGAATAATGTTCCAGCGCTTTGCCCAGCTGCCCGTCGCTACGCCACCAGCCGTAGCGCACATCGTTCAGAAAACGGTACAACCCTGAAGGCAGCGCCTCCTTGGACTGGTGGCGCACGCGGTTCAGAGTCAGGTGGATGGTGTCGTCGTCGTTGTAGCCGCGTATGCCCACGCGCAACGGTTCGTCGGGGTAGTAGACCGCTTGCGGGTGGATGAGTTCCAAAAACGGCTTGGGCGGCTTGAGGGCGAGGTTGAGGTCTAATCGCTCGCCGTCGCGCACCACGATGCGCACGCGACGCTCGGGGTAGTAATAGATGTCGCGATCGTAGAGGTCATGCCAGTTGCTGCGCGCCTCCACCTCGTAGACGCCTGCGGGTATGCCCCGCAGTTGGAAGCGACCCTGCGCATCAGCAATCGCTTCCCAAGTGCTTTCGTCGGGCGCGCCCGTGTAGCCACACTCGTACCACGCATACCGTTCGGCGTCCCACCCCTGAACGCGAGTGCGCATCTCAGTAGGCTCGGCAGGTGGGGAGTAGGCGTCGGGCGTATCTTCGCGGGGTTGGTCTAAAGGCTCTTGTCGTATCAAGCGAACATAGGTCTTCGGAATGGGCGCGAGCGTGCGTTCAGAATAGGCGACTCCGAACACGCTGCCTCGCGGCGGCTCGTTCTGCACTAATCCAGCAATCCCGTACAACTGAAAGCCAATCAGTAGTGCGCATCCAAGCGCGATGTGTGCGACCTTGCGCCAGACCATCATCATCACCCAGCACCTAATTAGACGCGCGAGAAAAACATTCCTGCTATAGTTATCGGCAATCGGCAGGAATTTTGGGTGGAATTGCCGTATAATTGGGCGGGGGAAACACGATGACACTGGAACAGGGTCAAATAACTGAATCGCAGGCGCGTTATTCTGCCGCGGAGGTCGGCGAGATTTTGCGCTTGGCGGCGAATCTGCAAGAGGATGCGTTCTCTGTGGAGCAAGTGCGGGCGATTGCTCGCGAAGCGGGCATCGCAGACGAGTATCTGGAGCGCGCAATTCAACACTACGAGCAGAGTCGCCGCAAAAGGTTCCGCAAGAGGCTACACGCGACCCCACGCGAGCGTAGGTTCAAACGAGCCGTGTGGACGCTGGTAGCAAGTGGCGTGGTCGTAGCACTTTCTCTGCTCTGGAATATCATAGACAACTCGCGCGCCTTCGCGAACGGCACGCGCCCTTATCCCCTTGATTCCCTCGTAGACCCCTTACGATCAGAGGTTTTCTCGCCGTATCGCGCGCCTCAATTCGCGCCGATGACGCCCTTAGCATCCTCGCCTGCCCTTGAGGTCTACAAAGTCCGCTGGCGTGATTGGGAATGGCGCGAGGGCATACTCGTCAGAGTGCCTCAGGAGATGGTTTTCATTCGGCGCAGTGGGATGCCATTCCCTGTCGCAGTCAATCATCAGTTACGTCATGTCGTGGCGGCTGAGATTTCTCCGTCGGGCAAGTATGTCGCGCTCTACGATGCAGGCACAGGCGAGGTCTGGGTGGTCGACGCGCAGGGCAAAGTTCAACTGGGTAGTCGCATCGAGGTGGGGTCGGCTCTTGGCGGCGAACTCAGCGGAGGGACAAGCCCCACGCTCAAGTGGCTCACGCGCGAGAATAACGAGACTCTGCACATCCACCTTGCCGATGGGCGGACGATAACGCTTTCCCTGTGACGATAGGAATCCGCGCCAACGCGGCGTACTCTTTGGTGAGGGAAGCGCGAAGATGCTGAAGCAAGATCACGCAACCGAGACACCCCCATCGCAGGCGCACTACTCGCCCGAAGAGGCGGGCGAAATCTTGCGTATCGCGGCGCACCTGCAGGACAACACGATTACCGCAGAGCAACTGCATGCGATTGCTCGCGAAGCAGGCGTCTCAGACGAGAATCTGGAACGCGCCATCCAGCAGTATGAGCAGAGTCGTCGGGCAAGAGCGAAACAAGTGCGGCAACGCTCTGCTCGTAGACGCTGGCTCAAAGTGGCTGTGGGAACTGCCGCTGCTGCGCTAATTGCGATTACCGCCTACCTTGCCCTGCCTTTCGGCGCGCCCCGTTATGCAGCATCCTTCCCCCCGCTTATCTCGTCGGAGCATGGTCTGGAGACTCTGCTGGCGTCCTCGCCTACCTGTGGGGTCTACAAGGCGCAGTGGGGTAGGGAAGATACATACGAACTACGCGACGAATTCGTAGTTATTCGGCGAAGCAACGGGCGAAAGTTCGCTTCTGACATCGCTTTCTATCGCATCTCAGCAGCCGCGATTGCCCCTTCAGAAAAGTATATAGCCCTGTATGACAGTTTTGATGGAGCAATCTATGTCATCAACACATTCGGTGAGGGACTGCGCCAAGTGGGACGTGCTGGAGAAAATATACGCCTGAACGACCACAGCGTAGGAGCTATCGCTGCGGACAACCCCATCGCGGGTTGGTCTACCAGCAGCGGCAACGACATCCTCCGTGTGCGCCTCAGCGACGGACGCACCACGGACATCGTCGTCTCTGCTGAGTAGCCCCCTGCTATCGGGTACACTTCAGTTGTTGCCTTCTATAAGATGAGCGTAGTCAAAGATGCCGAAGCCTTTCTGCTGCAGCCGATGGAGCGTTTTCGCCAAGTCGCGTGCCAACCCCTAAGACACGACGGCTCATCGCGCGTTGTTGCTGGAGCCAGTGGAGCGTCTCCGTTTCACGCACAAGGTCTTCAGGGGCGTATCGAGCGACCGCCATCTTTGCTTGCGTCATCCGTTCAATCAGCTCTGCACGGCTAATGCCCAGCAACTGCGCCCCCTCCGATTGGGACAGATACCCGTCCTCCACCAGCTTCAGCACCAGTATCTCGCGAGCCTCCTGCTCACTCAGCGGCACGCTGGCAGGTAGCTCCAGCCGAATCGTGATAACCTGCGTCGGATCTGTGTGCCCCATACACCTCACCGCTTGAAGTGTACCCCAGTTTGCCGCGCCTCATCGGGTACACTCCTGTAGCGGAGGAGACAACCCATGACGACGCGAGCCACTTTATCCGTGGAGGGACAGCCCTACACCTACTACAGTTTGCCCGCCGCAGAGAAGCAGGGACTGGGCAGGATTGACCGCTTGCCGTTTTCGATTCGCGTGCTACTGGAGAATATGCTGCGCGTGGCGGAGTCGCCCGACGGCGCAACGCTTCTTGGCGCAGAGGCGGAAGCGACCCTACGCGCGCTGGCGAGTTGGCAGCCGCAACCCGAACCGCGCGAAATCCCGCTGATGCCCGCCCGCGTGATCCTGCAGGACTTCACGGGCGTGCCATGCGTTGTAGACCTCGTGGCGATGCGCGACGCGATGCAAGCGCGCGGCAAAGACCCCCAGCGTATCAACCCCGTCGTGCCCGCCGACCTTGTGATTGACCACTCCGTGCAGGTGGACTACTTCGGCACGCAGTACGCCTTCTTCCTGAATGTTGAGAAAGAGTTCGAGCGCAACCGCGAGCGGTATATGCTGCTACGCTGGGCGCAACGCGCGTTCGACGGCTTCCGCGTGGTGCCCCCAGGCACAGGCATCGTGCATCAGGTGAACTTGGAGTATCTCGGCAAGGTGGTGCAGACCAAGCAGGTGAACGGCGAGGTGGTTGCCTTCCCCGACTCGCTGGTCGGCACGGACAGCCACACGACGATGATTAACGCGCTGGGCATTCTCGGCTGGGGCGTCGGGGGTATCGAAGCCGAAGCCGTGATGCTGGGACAGCCCTACTATATGCTGATTCCGCAGGTGGTGGGCGTCAAACTCACGGGCGAGTTGCCCGAAGGCGCGACAGCGACCGACTTGGTGCTGACCGTGACGCAGCTGCTGCGCAAGAAGGGCGTGGTGGACAAGTTCGTGGAGTTCTACGGACCGGGCTTGAGCAGCCTGACGGTGGAAGACCGCGCGACGATTGCGAACATGGCGCCCGAGTACGGCGCGACGATGGGCTTTTTCCCCGTCGACCAGCGCACGCTGGAGTACCTGCGCTTCACAGGCAGGCACGAAAGCCTCGTGCGCCTCGTGGAGGCGTACTGCAAGGAGAACGCGCTGTTCCGCACCGACGAGACGCCCGACCCCGAATACTCCGACACGCTGGAGCTGGATCTCAGCACGGTGGAGCCGAGCCTTGCGGGACCGAAGCGCCCGCACGACCGCGTGCCCCTGCGCGAGATGCAGGCGAGTTTCCGCAAGGCACTGTATACGCCTATCCGCGAGGGCGGCTTCGGGTTGCAACCGCACGAGCCGAGCCGATGGGACGACGAATCGCCTGTGGAGGACACGCCTGCCGAGCGCGGGCATGTGGGCGTGCCCGTCGTGCTGGAGGGCGAGGAGACCTTCCTCAAGCACGGCGATGTGGTCATCGCGGCGATTACCTCCTGCACGAACACTTCGAACCCTGCAGTGATGGTTGCGGCGGGGCTGCTGGCGAAAAAAGCCGTCGAGCGTGGGCTGCAGGTCAAGCCGTGGGTGAAGACGAGCCTTGCGCCAGGCAGCCGCGTGGTGACGGATTACTTGGCGAACGCGGGGCTGCTGCCCTATCTGGAGGCGTTGCGCTTCCATGTGGTCGGCTACGGCTGCACAACCTGCATCGGCAACAGCGGACCCCTGCCGCCCGTGATTTCGGAGGCGATCAAGCAGGGCGACTTGGTGGTCGCCGCGGTGCTGTCGGGCAACCGCAACTTCGAGGCGCGCATCAACCCGCAGGTGAAGGCGAACTACCTCGCCTCGCCGCCGCTGGTGGTCGCCTACGCAATCGCTGGCACGGTGGACATCGATCTGTTGCACGACCCGCTGGGCTGGGATCCCAACGGCAACCCTGTGTTCCTGAAAGACCTCTGGCCCAGCCCGCAGGAGGTGCGCGAGACGATTGCCCGCGCGCTGCAGTCGGAGCTGTTCAAGCACCGCTACGCGCAGGTGTTCGACGGCGACGAGCATTGGCAGTCGCTGCCCGTGCCCGACTCGGATGTGTACGAGTGGGATCCCCACAGTACCTACATCCAGCGTCCGCCGTACTTTGACGGCATGCCCGACGAGCCGCCCCCACTGAGCGACATTCACGGGGCGCGCGTGCTGGCAATCTTCGGCGACAGCATCACGACCGACCACATCTCGCCTGCGGGCAGTATCCCCGTCGACAGCCCTGCGGGGCAGTATCTGATTCAGCGTGGTGTTGACCCGCGCGACTTCAACACCTACGGCTCGCGTCGGGGCAACCACGAGGTAATGATTCGAGGCACCTTCGCGAACATCCGCATCAAGAACCTGCTGCTGCCTGGTGTGGAGGGCGGCTACACGATTCACTGGGACACGGGCGAGCGCACGACCATCTTCGAGGCGTGCCAGCGGTACAAGGCGTCGGGCACGCCGCTGGTGGTGCTTGCAGGCAAGGAGTACGGTTCAGGCAGCTCCCGCGACTGGGCGGCAAAGGGTACTGCGCTGCTGGGTGTGCGTGCCGTGATCGCCGAGAGCTTCGAGCGTATCCATCGTGGCAACCTCGTCGGGATGGGCGTGCTGCCGCTGCAGTTTATGCCCGGCGAGAATGTGCAGTCGCTGGGGCTAACGGGCGAGGAGGTGTTCCACATCGAGGGCATCGCCGACCTAACGCCGCGCAAGGTGCTGACCGTGCGTGCGGTCAAGCCCGACGGCAGCGAGCGCGCCTTTCAAGTGCTTGCCCGCGTGGATACGCCGATTGAGGTGGACTACTACCGCCACGGCGGCATCCTGCCGATGGTGCTGCGCAAGATGATGAGCTAACATGCAAGCACGGCGCAAGGCTCGGTCGCGCGTGCAGTCGCGTCAGGAGGTGGTGGAGCGTCTCCAGACGGCGCTCCCCCGCCTTTGCGGTATAATACTTTTGGTGAGCATATGACCCAACCCCAGTTCCCAATCCGATTGACGGAGCGAGCGATTGCCCGAATCAAGCAGGTGCTGGCGCGGCAGGGCAAGCAGGACGCCTACCTGCGGATTGGTGTGCGCGCGGGCGGGTGTTCTGGGTACGAGCATGTCATGCTCCCTGTGGACGCACCGCGCCCGAACGACCTCGTGGCGGAGTTCGACGGCGTGCGCATCGTCGTTGACCCCAAGAGCGCGGCGATTCTGGAAGGCGCGACCGTCGACTACACGGGGCAACTCATTGGCGGCGGATTCCACTTCGACATCCCGAAGGCGAAACGCAAATGCGGCTGCGGCACTTCGTTCAGCCTGTAGGGTTTCCCGACTTGAATCGCGGTAGGGGATTGAGGTATACTAAATCACGCGAGCGGGCATAGCTCAATGGTAGAGCTCCAGCCTTCCAAGCTGGCGGTGCGGGTTCGATTCCCGCTGCCCGCTCCATTTTTTTAGACTCCCAGCTTGGAAGGCTGGTGGTGTACCTGCATTCTACCCTGCCCTGACCTCCTCGATCGCGCCGTCGCGACAGACGAAGGCGTTGAACCGCTCAGGCTGCGTGGCAGCCAGTCCGAACTCGCCACGCGCGGAGAGGGCAATCACCGCGCACTGGTGCTGGGCGACATCGGGCAGGCGTCGCAGCATGAAGTCGATGCTTCGCTCGCAGGCTTGTTGCGCCGAGTAGCCCGCGCGCATCGCCTCCACGACGCGGCTGGCTAACGCGAACCGCCAGATTTCCTCGCCGACGCCCGTGCAGACCGCCGCGCCCGCCTCGTTGTCGGCGTACAGCCCCGCGCCCACAATCGGCGAGTCGCCCACGCGCCCAGGCAGCTTCCATGCCAAGCCACTGGTGGTGCAGGCGACCACCAGATGCCCCTCGTTCCAGCCCAGCACGCCCACCGTGTCGTGCGAGTCGGCGCGCTCTTGAGAGACCTCTTTCGGCGCGGTCTGTCGTTGTCGCCACTCCTGCCAGCGGCGCAGCGACTCGGCGGTCAGCAGCTGCTGCGGCTCGTAGCCCTGCCGAAGTGCGAAGCGCGCCGCACCCTCGCCGACCAACATCAGGTGCGGCGTGCGCTCCATCACGGCGCGCGCGAGATAGACGGCGGGCATAAACCCGCGCACGCCTGCCACTGCGCCCGCACGCAGCTGCGCGCCCTCCATCACAGCGGCGTCCAGCTCCACCTCGCCGTCGCGGTTGGGCAAGCCGCCATAGCCGACCGACAGCACCTGCGGGTCGCGCTCTACGGCTGCCGCGCCCTCCACTACGGCGTCCAGCAAACGCAACGCAGAGTCGCTCTCGGAAGACTCTTGCCAGCGGCGATGCGCGGCTTCAACGGCGATACGCCCAAACCACCAAGTCGCTGCAAAAAGCGTTTTCATAGGGCGCAGGGGTTCGCCTCGCAGCGCGTGTTTCCTGCGGGTATGGGGCTTGCAATTCGCGTCGGGGCGGGTATACTGTGGGCAGTTTGGGGGTATCACGATGGCGCTGAACGCTTTGAACTGGGTGGATCGCCTGCGCCCGTACCGACGGCGGGTGCGAATCCTGCTGATGTGGCGCTACGGCGCGATGGCAGGCGTGGCAGGCGCATTCGTCGCGACGCTGCTTAGCCTGCTCGATTGGCGCGGCGCGCTGACCGTCTATCCTTGGCAACTGGGCGCGTGCATTCTGGTGGGCGTGCTGATGGGCGCGCTGTACGGGCTGCTGCTGCGCGTATCGGATGCAGCGGTTGCGCAGCTGATTGACCGCCGCGCGGGGCTGAAAGACCGCCTGCAGACCGCACTGGAACATACCGACGGCGCGCACCTGTTCGACCTGCCACTGATCGAAGACGCACAGAACGCTCTGCAGAACGCCGACCCGAAGCGCATCTTCCGCCCGCAATTCGGCAAGTGGCAGAAGCTGTTCGTCGGCGCAGTTGCCCTGACGCTGTTTGTGCAATTTTTGCCCCAAATCTTAGCAATTGCGATCCCTGAACGGCGCGAGGAGCAGAAGGAAATCAAGCAAGCAGCGCAGGAAATTCAGGAGGTCGCCAAGCCGATTCTGGAGGAGGCAAAAAAGCCCGACGCCGACGAGCTGACCAAGCGCATCGCGCAAAACGTCGAACTCTACAACAAGCGCGCCCGCGAAGCCAAAATGAGCAAGCAGGAAGCCCTGCTACGCTACAACGAGATCCTCGACGAGGCGCGTAAACTGGAGCAGCAGACCCAGAAGCGTCTGGAGCAAGCCGCCCAGAAAGCCCAGACTGCAGGCGAGCAACTGCAGAAGCTCGCGGAGAAGTCTAACCAAATCCCACCGCACCTACAGCAGCAACTCCAGAGCATGCAACAGCAACTGCAGCAGCAGATGCAGAGCCTGCAGCAGCAACTTCAGTCGGGCAAAGACCTGCAAGGACGCTCGCTGACCGCCCAGCAACGCGCCGACCTGCAACAGCAACTCCAAAGGCTGCAGGCGACCCTGCAGGCGATGCAGAACCCGAACCAGGCGAACCTGCAGGCACAGATGAACGACCTGCAACGCAAAATCGACGAGCTGCAGAAAATGCTCCAGTCGGGTAAGGATGCCAACGGCAACCCGCTCAGCAAGGAGCAAATGGAGCAGCTCAAGAAGCAGCTGGAGTCGCTCCAACAGCAGATGCGCGCCCTGAAGCTCTCGCAGGAGGCGCAGGAGTTCCTGCGCAAGCTGATGAACGACCCCGCCTTTAAGGAGGCGATGGAACACCTGCGCAAACTCGCCGAGCAGATGCAGAAGCTCAACCAGCAGCAAGACCCCCAGCAGCGCAAACTTACCCAAGAGGAGATCGAGCAACGCCTGCAGGAACTGGAGCGCAAATTAGAGGAACTCGCGAAAAAGTATAACAGCGACGAGAAAATCCGCGAGCTGGCGCAGCAGATTCTGGAACAGGTCAAGCAGATGAAGAAGCTGTCCCAGTGCCAAGGCGCGTGCATGGGGCTGGGCATGGGTACCTGCTTTGGTCTGGGCGCGTTCGGTACGAAGCAGAAGCAGGCGTGGGATAAGGGCGAGTTCGTCGGTCAGCCCGAGCTGTTCAATCAGGGCGACAAGCAGCCCGAGCTGAAGATTCCGATGAAAGACACCGCAGTCAGCGGGCAGCCGCCGCTTGTGCCCGGCGCAGGCGACTACATGGACTACAACGCGCCCCCGACGCCTGGCGGCAGCTCCATCCCGCTCACACAAGCGCTGCCGACCTACCAGAAGAAGGCGGAGCAGGCACTCAGCCAGCAGAATGTGCCGCCTGCCGAGCGCAAGCGCGTGAAACGCTACTTCGAATCGCTGCAGAGCGGCAAATAGGCAGGAACCCCACCTGCGCGGGCGTATCTGTAAAGTATGCGTCGCCTGTGTGGGTTCTGGGTCGCCCTTAGTCTTGCCTGCGTCGCGCTGGGGCAGGTCGTCAGCGAGCGCGTCGGCGTCACGGCTGCGGGCAATAACCTCGCCGTGCGCCCCGCACCGTGTAGCACAAGCAGCCTGGGCACGGTTCCATCGGGGATGGACGGCGCGGTGCTGGGTGCGTCGCAGGCCTGCAACAACCTCACTTGGCTGCCCACACGCTGGGCAAACGGCTTGCAAGGCTGGACGGCGACGGGCGCAGGGGGCACAGACTACCTCGTGCCGCTGGCAGGGCAGGGCGTCTTCCCGAATGTGTCTGCGCCACTGGCGTACCCCGTGCGCGTCGGACCGAACGCCTCCGCGCTGAATGTGCGCACAGGACCAGGCACAGAGAATGCGATTATCGCCACGAAGTCTGCAGGCGCTACAGGCTGGGCATACGAGGTGTTCAACAACACCGCCGCGAACACCGTGTGGTGGAAAATCCGCTGGGACGACGGCATCGTTGGCTGGTCGGCGGAGGGCGTGCGCGGGGCAGGCATCTACCTCTCGTTGGCGGGTCAGCCCCACCCGAAGGCGACGCTACACCTTCAGGCACTGGGCGTGTCAAGCGTGGAAGTGCAAGTTTCGCCTACAGACTTGAACACAAATGCCGCGACCGTTGCCCTACCTGTGACGCTGGTGTACCTATCGGGTGAGCGTGTGAGCCTCACCGCGCCCGAAGTCGCCCCCAACGGCGCACGCTTCACCCGATGGCTGGTGGACGGCGCGAGCCATCCCCGCCGCACGCTGACCCTCTATGCCGCGCAGGTCAGCCGCATTACGCTGGTCTACAGCCCCAACACCCCGCAGACCGAAGAGCAGTTTTTGCGAAGCCTCGTCGCGCCGTGGCGGCAGGGGCAGGTGTGGCTGCCGTCCACCTACGACACGCACGCGGGCAACAACCCCGAATACGCGGTGGACTTCAATCGCCTCTCCAGCGCGCGGGCGACCTGCCCCTACTACAACGGCTTCCTGCAGGACTGCAACGAGCCGATACTGGCGTCGCATGCGGGGCGCGTCTACACCCGCGCCCAAAGCGGCTGCACAGGCTATGGCAACTACGCCGTCGTGGTCAGCACCGTGCGTCCCACAGGCGGGAGCAGCAACACCTACCTGGCGACCATCTACGCGCACCTGAACTACTTCCTCGCGCCGAACGGGGCAACCGTGGCGGCGGGCGCGCCCATCGGACGACTCGGCAGCACAGGCAGTTCGTCGGGACCGCACCTGCACTACGAGATTCGCCATGTCTCGGTATCAGGCAGCACGCTAACGCTGGGCACGCGCGTGCAGGTACTGAACAACCCGCGCATCCGCCTGAGCGGGCAACCGCTGCAGGTCAACTTCAACTGCCCGATTTCGGGGCTGGGCTACGGCGGTCCTGCCATCACGGGAACCGCACCTGTAAGCAGCCTCCCGCCGAATATCGAGCCGCCCTGCACCCCTTACAACTGCCCTGGCGGGCTGACCGACGGGCTTGAGGGGCTGCCTGACTTTGAACCCAGCCGCTGCGAGGGCGAACCGCCCGACACGCTGACGCTGTACCTCTCGGATGTGAACGGCGACGGCTGCATCGACGACGCCGACCTGCTGCAGGTGCTGCTGCGCTTCGGCGAGACTTGGGACGGCGGCGAGGACATCAATTGGGACGGCATCGTGGACGACGCCGACCTGCTAACGCTGCTGATGGACTTCGGGCGAGGCTGTGGGTTGGAGGATTAGCAGGAATCGGCGACCGCCTGCAAAATCTTACGCCTATGCAACGGATGCGATTACTCGGATTAGCACTGCTGGTGACGCTGCTGTCGGCAGGCTGGGCGCAAAAACCGCTCGACGACTACTTCAAGCGACCCGAACCCGCCTACCGCTGGGAGAAGCGCGAGACCAAGCGCGTCGACGGCGTCACGATACACACGCTGTTTATGATTTCCCAGACATGGCAAGGGATTGAATGGGATCACTTCGTGCAGGTGTTTTACCCCGATCGCCCGCGCTTCCCGCGCTTCGCAGGACTCTACAACAAAGGGGGTACTCCCAACGCCGAGGACGAAGCGTTTGGAACGCACATCGCCCGCGAGTCGGGCGCGCCGTTCGTAATTCTGTACGGCATCCCCAAGCAGCCACTGTTTAACAACCTTGTGGAAGACGCGCTAATCGTCTACACTTGGCAAAAGTTCATCGAAACGGGCGACACGACATGGCCGCTGCACTTCCCGATGGCGAAGGCGGTGCTGAAGTGTATGGACACCGTGCAAGCGTTCCTGAGAGCGGAGCGGCTACCTGTCGTGGAGCGGTTTATGGTTTCGGGCGCGTCAAAGCGTGGCTGGACAGCGTGGCTGGTGGGCGCGAGCCAAGACCCGCGCGTGGCAGGCATCGCGCCGATGGTCATCGATGTGCTGAACCTACCACTGCAAGTACCCCATCATCTGGAGTTCTACAAGGGCAAGCCGAGCGAGCAGATTGGCGACTATGTGGCGGGCGGGATGCTGCAACTGCTGAACACCCCCATCGGGCAACGACTGGTGGAACTGGAAGATCCCTACAGCTATCGCGACCGCTACACGATGCCGAAGCTGATTATTAACGGAACGAACGACCGCTACTGGGCGCAGGACGCGCTGAACCTGTATTGGGACGGCTTGCCCGAGCCGAAGTGGATCCTGTATGTGCCCAACAGCGGGCACGGCTTGGACGACCGCACGCGCGTGCTGGCAACGCTAGTCGCATTTATCCAGACGCTGGCGCGCGGGCGGTCATTCCCCAAGATGGAGTGGACGCTGAACGAGACTCCGCAGGGGCTGGAGATACGCGTGCGCAGCCGACCTGCGGCGCGCGAGGCGCGAATGTGGTTCGCCAGCACGCCCGACTACGACCTGCGCGAGGCGCGCTGGGCAAGCATGCCGATGACGCGCACCCGCGACGGCGGCTGGCAGGGCCTCCTGCAGCGACCCCGCCGCGGACGCGCCACCGCCTACGCCGAACTCGTGTTCGATATCGACGGGCGGCTGTTCACGCTGACCACACAACTGAAGGTGCTGGAAGCCAATCCGCAATAGGAGGTGAGTGATGAAGCAAACGAACACACTGACACGGCGTGAGTTTCTGAAAGCGTCGGTGGGCGTCGCCGTCGGCGGCGCGCTCGCCAGCCTGCCAATCGAGCTGTTCGCGCACGCGCATGGGTCGGACAAGCTGCGCGTCGGACTCATCGGCTGCGGCGGGCGCGGCACAGGCGCAGCCATCGACATCATCGACGCGCACCCCAGCGTGGAACTCTACGCGATGGGCGACGTCTTCAAAGACCGACTGGAAGGTTCGCTGAACGCGCTGCGTGAGGAGCTGAAAGACGAACGCAAGGCGCAACTGAATGTCGGCGACCGCCTGTTCGTCGGACTGGACGCCTACAAGCAGGTAATCGCCAGTGGGGTGGATGTGGTGCTGCTTTGCACGCCGCCCGCGTTCCGACCTATCCACTTCCGTGAGGCGATCCTGGCGGGCAAGCATGTATTTATGGAGAAGCCCGTCGCAGTGTGCCCTGCAGGAGCGCGGCTGATGTTCCAAATGGGCGAGCTGGCGACTCAGAAGGGCTTGAGCGTCGTCGCGGGCACGCAACGCCGCCACGAGCCGAACTACATCGAGACCATCCAGCGCATCAAAGACGGCGCAATTGGCGAAATTGTCGCTGGCGCTTGCTATTGGAATCAGGGCGGACTGTGGCATGTCGAGAAGCGCCCCGAATGGAGCGATGTGGAGTGGCAGATACGCAACTGGCTCTACTTCACTTGGCTCTCAGGCGACTTCATCGTCGAGCAGCACATCCACAACATCGATGTGATGAACTGGGTGCTGGGGACGCACCCTGTCCGCGCAATGGGCATGGGAGGACGCCAGTCGCGCACCGAGCCGCACTACGGGCACATCTACGACCACTTTGCTGTGGAGTTCGAGTACCCCAACGGTGTCAAGGTGCTGAGCATGTGCCGTCAGGTGGACAACTGCGCAATCCTGATTGGCGAGCGCGTGTACGGCTCTAAAGGCACGGCGGACCCGTCGGGCACCATTACCGTGGGCGGGACGACATGGCGCTACGACGGTCCCAGGCGCAGCGGCTACAAACAGGAGCACATCGCGCTGGTGCGAGCAATCCGCGACGGGAAGCCCATCAACGAGACGCGTGCCGTCACGGAATCGACGCTGGCAGCGATTATGGGGCGCATGTCCGCCTACACGGGCAAAGTGGTCACTTGGGACTTCGTGATGAACCAATCGAAGCTGAACCTGCTGGAGCGCGCAGAGAAGCTGGAGTTTGGACCGATGCCCGTCGACGAAGTGGCAGTGCCTGGCAAGACGCCGTTGGTGTAGGTATCCTATACCCGCGTGTGGCTCATCATCTACGGCGTGCTGGCGGTGCAGCTGGGTATCCTGCTGTTCAACCTTGCGTATTGGCGCAGGCGGCAGCTGCAGGCGGCTGCATCGGTGAGTGCGCCGACGCTTTCGGTGCTGATCCCCGCGCGGAACGAGGTGGAGAACCTACCCGTGCTGCTGGCGAGCCTTGCACCGCAGCTGGGCGCGGGCGTCGAGTGCTGGGTGTGCGACGACGGCTCCGACGACGGCACGACTGAGTGGCTGGCGCATAATGCCGAGTCGCTGGGCGTGCGCTGGTTTCAGAGTGCGCCGCGCCCCGACGGCTGGGTCGGCAAAAACTGGGCGTGCCACCAGCTGGCGGGACGAGCGCAGGGCGACTGGCTGCTGTTCCTGGACGCTGACCTGCGCTGTCAGGCGGGTTTCATCACCGCGCTGCGAGCGTACCTGCAGGCGACCGACGCCCAGTTGGTGAGCGCAATCCCCGCGTTCGCGCCTGCGAGCCTGCCCGTCGCGCTCCTGAAACTGATGGTGCCCTTCTCGGTGTTCACGCTGCTGCCGTTGCCACTGGCTGAGCGGCATCCGAACCCCGCGTTCGCCTTTGCGAACGGGCAAGTCATCGCTTTCCGCAGGGACGATTATCGGCGATGGCAGCCCCATCAGGCAGTGCGCGGTGCGGTGCTGGAGGATGTCGCGCTGGCTGCGCTGGTGAAGCGGCAGCGTGGGGCAGTGCATCTGCTGGACGCGCGGGCGTGGCTGCGCGTGTCGATGTATCCGACGCTTCGGGCAGCGATGGACGGCTTCGCCAAAAACGCGGTCGCCATCTGCCGCACGACGCCAATAGCAGTGCTGGTCGGCGTTATGCTTACGCTGGTCTATCTGTACCCGCTGGGCGCGGCGATTGCACTGGGGCAGTACGCGCAAGCACTGGGCGCGATTGCGGGCGCGGTGCTGGTGTTCGGGCTATCGGCGCGGGTGGTTGGGATGCCGTTCTGGATGGGAGTGGGCTATGCAGGCAGCGTGCTGATTGGGCTGCTGACGCTGGCGCGCTCCATCGTGTGGTATCGGCGAGGTTGGGTGCGATGGAAGGGACGGGTCTACCAGGCGCGCTCGTGAAGCTGCAGGCGCGGTTTGTGGACTGGCTGATTGGGCGCAGCTTGCGCAAGCATTTTCGGGCGGTCTATGTGCGCTTTGCAGTGCCAGAGGTTGTAGATTTGCCCCCCTCCTTAAGGTTCCCCCCACTTCGCGAGGGGAACCGAGGAGCGGGACAGGTTCCCCCGCTTCGCGAGGAGAACCGAGGAGCGGGACAGGTTCCCCCGCTTCGCGAGGAGAACCGCGTGGGGAATGGGGAGACCTCGCTTCGCGAGGGGACCGCGAGGAGCGCGACGAGGGGGCGCGCCCGCTTTGCGAGGGGAACCGTGAAGGGCGCACCCGCTCGGTTCCCCTCGCTGGCAGGGGAACTTGAGGAGGGGGTCAGGGTCGGCGGTTTGTACGAGCCCAGTTGCCCCGTGATCCTATTCGCCAATCACCACTACTGGTGGGACGGCTACTTGGGCTACTGGCTCATCCGCGCGTGGGGCTACCGTCCGCTTGCGTGGATGGAGGCGTATCGGCGTTTTCCACCTTTTGGGGCGCTGGGCGCGCTGCCGTTCCCGCCTAATGACCCGCAGGCACGCGCCCGCACGGTCAGGCGCACAGTGCAGATTCTACGCACGGAACCTGCGGCGCTGCTGTTGTTTCCTGAGGGCGTGCTACACGGCGACACGGAGCGGTTGTTGCCGTTCCAGCGATCGCTGCACTGGCTGGCGTGCCACGTCCCGCAAGCGATGCTACTGCCGCTGGCGATTCACATCGAGCCGAGCTATCACCAGTACCCGCGCGCGTTTCTGAGTGTGGGTGCGCCGTTCCAGAGCGCAGCGACCGATGAGGCTGCGTGGCTTGCGGAAGCGGCGGGTGCAGTGGAGACGCTGCTGCGCCAGACCCGCGCCGACGCCCGTGCTGCGCTCTCCGACGACGAACACGCCGCGCAGGGCTTTCAGGTGCTGCTGCGGGGCACGCGCTCGATTCACGAGCGGTTCTGAGCGTTTTGGGTATCCTACTCCCGATGCGTTCGCTGATGGCGCGCCGCGGGGAGCAGCCGACGCTGGAACAGGACTACGCGCACTGCCAAGCGGTGCAGCGGGCGCACGGCGTCAGCTACTACTTTGCAACGCGCTTTTTCCCGCCCGAAACGCGCCGCGCCGTCCACGCACTCTACGGCTTCGTGCGCTACCCTGACCAGTGGGTGGACTGCCCCGACGCGCACAGCTCGCCTGAGAGCATCCGCGCGCAACTGGACGCCTATGAGCGCGACCTGATTCGCGCCGTGTGCGGCGAGCCTGTGTCGCTGCCGCCGCTGCGGGCGTTCGCCGATGTCGTGCGCCGCTACGCAATCCCCTTGCGCCACCCGCTGGAGTTTCTGGACGCGATGCGCATGGACTTGACGCGCACGCGCTATGCGACCTTCGAGGAGTTGCAGACCTACATTTGGGGCAGCGCGTCGGTGGTGGGCGTAATGATGTGCTATATACTCGGTGCGACGGGGCAGGACGCGCTACGCTACGCCGCGACGATGGGGCTGGCGATGCAGATGACGAATTTCCTGCGCGATGTGGGCGAGGACTGGGCGCGCGGGCGCGTCTACCTCCCGCAGGACGAGTTGCAACGGTTCGGCGTCTCGGAAGCGCAAATCGCCAACGGCATCGTGGACGACCGCTGGGTTGCGCTTATGCGCTTCCAGATTGACCGCTGCCGCACGCTGTACGCCGACGCCGAACAGGGCATCCCACTGCTGCCGCGCGAGGCGCAGTATCCCGTGCTGCTGGGCGGCAGGCTCTACGCGCGTATCCTGAACGCAATTGAGCGCAACGGGTACGATGTGTTTCGCCGGCGCGCCTACACCACGCACGCTGAGAAGCTCCTGCTCGCGGCGACGACCTACTACGAGTGGCGCTACAGCATCATCACAAACCGCTCCGCCTCGCGCATATAGGTGTTGAACGGGTCGCGCATATCTACCTGGCGGTTGCGATCGACATACACGATATCCCAGTCGATATAGTAGCGGTTGTAGCGGCGTTCGGCAAGTCGCTTGATGACATAGCCGCGTGCGCAGGCGCGTGTGTTGCTGGGCGGCGTGGTGACGCCCGCTTCGATTTGGACATCGTCTACCACGCGCTTCACTTCGCCCATCTGCTGCAAGGCGTAGTACAGCCCTTGCTCGGGATTGATATTGTGGTACTCCATGTCAATCGAGTGCAGTGCGTCGTCGCCCCACTGCGCGCCCGTATCCTCCATGTATTCGCGCAGGACACGCAGCTTGATGAGCCAGTCAATACGGTCTTCCAGTTTTTCGGGGTCGGTCTCTAAGGTGTCCAGCACATACTCCCACTCCTGCAGCACCCAGTCGGTTTCTGGGTCGCGTCCTGCGAAGCGTTTCTGTGCAAGTTGCAGGTAAGCGCGCTGGAGGTCGATTGCCGAGATGGTGCTGCCATCCAGCAGTGTGACGATCCACTTGCGTGTTGGGTCACGCGAGATGCTCTTGAGGGTGTGGAGAGCATCTTGCAGGCGCAGCCAGTTCGGTATCGCGCGTGCTTCGACAAGGTCTAACACAAGGCAGGTCGTGCCAATTTTTAGCGCAGTAGCATACTCGCTCATGTTGCCTTCGCCGAACAGCAGATGCAGTCGCTGATAGTTCTGATAGCCGTACACGCTGTCCCACTTGGGGTTGATGATAGCGCGGTTGAAGCGCACGCGCGAGGCGTTCTCGCGCACGATGTGGTCGGCGCGCTGCGATAACTGGTACTGCACGGTCGGGTCAGGCTCCACATTGTAGACATTGGAGACCCAGATGAAGTCAATCGGGTGGTCGGCGACTTCGGAGAGGGAGGGTCGGAAGCCCGCGTGTTCGAGTCTGTGCCCGCCCACGCGCCCCGCGCCCGCGAAAATCTGCCGCGTGGTCAGAAACGGCAAGATGAGCTTGTGCCAGTCACTGGGGAGCCGCTCGTCCGTGCGCACGAGGTAGTTCTCGTGACAGCCGAAGGTGTGCCCCGCGAAGTGGTCGACATTGTTGTTATGGAAACTGACGCGCTCGTCCCAGTTCATCTGCTTGAGCGTGTTGTAGACGATACGCTGCCCTGCTTTCTCGTGGGCGACAATATCGAACAGGCTGGCGCATTCGGGCGTGGCGTACTCCAGATGGCTTCCGACAGCGTCGACATACAATCGCCCGCCATTGATGAGAAAGCCCCCACTGCGGGCAGGCTCGAACGCCTCGTCGCGCGCGGTCAGGTCAATCAGCCCCAGCCGCGCCTTGTGAAACACATAGTTCTTGACCGCCTCCACCACAGTTTCAGAAGTGCCCACGCGCTCGTCCCGCACGAAGCACCCGAACTCGGTCTCGATGCCAAACACGCGACGCCCGATCATCTTCGGCTCCCCCTACGGCTCATGTATCTATTATACACCATGCGACGGCGTTTCGGTTCCTGTAGATTGCGCCCGCCTGCGAAACGCGCCCAACAGCAGAGCGAGCAGCGTCATCCCGCTGCCCCACAGGAACAGCGACTCGTGTATATCAACTGCGCCGGGGTTCGCAACTGCGTCGAAGAAGGGCTTGAACATCCACACGCGGATAGCAACAAAGTCGGCGCTGTCCCAGAAGAACATCAAATCGATGATAATCGGGAGCGTGACGACAACCGTGATGACGACCAGCGTCAGGGCGCGCGCCGTCGCCAACGAACGCGCCCGCAACATCACCGAGCAGAACCGCCCAATCCCCCAAAACAGCATCCAGACGCCTGTAAAGTAGGTGAGCGTGGCAACCAGAAAGCTCCAGAACAGGGCGTCTACAGCCGCCAGCGCGCCCGACCAGTAGAGCGTGAACAAGAACGCGCCGACAATCAGCAGCCACGCCGTCCAGAGGAACGGCAGCGCGCCCGACGGCGCGGCAGTGAACATCCGCGTCGGCTTGAACATCCCGTCGTCGGGGCACGGCGCGTCACCGTCCTGCCCGAACGGCGCAATCCAGCCTGCTAACATCAGGAACGGCGCGATACACATAAGAACAACCACTAAAATATACTCCGATCCAGGAATACCTGCTGCCCCGCCGCCTAATGCCAGCAGCGGCAACACGCACACCAGCACATTCAGGGGCAACAGCACCAGCAGCTGGCGGCGCATGGTGGGCAGCACATCCTTATCGTATAGCCCGACCTTGCGCGCGGCAGCGGTGAGCGTCAAGCGCGTGAACAGCAGGCACAGCACAACGCCCACACCCCACGCGGGCGCTTGCCAACGCACAAAGTCCACCTGTAAATCCGCTACAAACGGCGCGGCGAACGGGTTCAGCAGCGCCAGCGGGAACGCCAAGCCCAGCGCGCCCGCGCCGCGCCCGCCGAATGCGAGCGTCTCTTGAAGCGCGATCAGCACGCCTGTCGCCAGCAGAAAGCCCGCCACGCGCAAATAGCTCCACAAGACCGCCAGCGTCGAGTTGCGGGCGTACACCGAGCTGAACAGCGCGATCGCGCACAGCACCAACCCACCGCACGCAATCAGCAGATACGCCTTGAGCAGCTCAGGAAACGACACTCCGCCCAACAGCACGCTCACCGCGCTCACAGGCAGCGTTAACGCAAGCAGCAGCACGATAAACGCGAACGAGCCAAGCAGCTTGCCCACCAGCAACTGGCGCGCGGTCAGCGGCGTGGCGAGCAGCAAGTCCATCGTCTTGCGCTCGCGCTCCAGCGTAATCGCGTTCGCCGTCAGCGCAGGCGCAATCAGCGCAATCAGCGCGACCAGCATGCTCATCACGATGCGGTAGAACCCCACCAGCGCTTCCTGCACGCGCACGGGGTTTCGGAGGTCAGGGTTGTCGCCAATCGCCGCTTGGTACGCCAGCGCGACAATCAGAATCAGAAACGCGAGGTAGAATGCCTGCAGCAGGTAGGCGCGCCCGACGCGCACCCGCACGCGCAACTCCCGCCCAATCACGGGATTGCCCAGCACCTGCGTGAACACCCCGACCAGATACTTGCGCCAATCCACCAGCGCCGTGCGTATCGCCGCCATCGCTGCCTCGCAAAGGATTCGCATGGTTGACCTCCGTGTGCGTGGGGGGATTGTACCCGCACATACGGGAAGACTTGACAAGGTGGCAAGTTGGGTATTCTATAGGTGCGATTCTTGGGAGGTCTGACGATGCGCACACGGGTTTGGTGGTTGATTGGGCTGATGGCGGCGTTGCTGGGCAGCGCCTGTGCCCAGACGCTGGTGCTGACCAACGGCGATGTCAACGGCGATAATGGTGTCGATGATGCCGACTTGCTTTCTGTTTTGTTTGCGATGGGGCAGTCTTGTCCTGCAGATTGTCCTGAAGACCTGAACGGGGATGGGGTCGTAGACGACGCGGATTTACTGACAGTGCTGTTCAATATGGGCGCGCAGGGGGCGCCTGAGTTTGCAGGTCAGCCGAACGAGTCGCCTGGGGGTGCGTTTGGGATCTCGCTCACGGTGCGGTTGGCAGACTGGGTAGGCTCTGCGCGGCAGGTGAAGGTGCAGCTCAAGCCTGTGGGCACGGAGAATGACCCGAATGTGCCGATTTTTCAGTTTCGGGCGTTGGTTGGTGGTACGGACACAGTGGTGCGGTTGGACAACTTGCCTGCAGGGGTTTACACGGTGCGGGCGTTTCCCGAGTCACCTGGTCGTTGGCTGCGCGTAGAGGGTAAACTCTTGACGGAGGTGCCGTGGATTTTTGCGGCGCCGACGGGGGCGAACAAGGTGACGGTCTACTGGGACGAAGTGCCAGGGGCAACGGGCTATCGGGTGCGTTGGGGCACAACGAGCGGGAGTTATCCGAACAGTTCGGCGGTGCTGCCGGCGACGGCTCGGCAGCATACGGTGGTGGGTTTGGATTCGGAGCGGGAGTATTACTTTGTGGTGGAAGCCGAGTACAACGGGCTTTGGGGACCGCCATCGGAGGAGGATAGTGCGGTGCCGCACGAGGGAGCGATCCCGTGGGATACGCAGGATCCCAACCAGATTATTCTGGCAGTACGAAATGCGGTTGGCTATCTGTCTGGCGATATAAGTGTGCTATCCCCCGATGGGCGTTACTACACAGAAATTAGTGGAGAAGGGCGTCGCTCTCAAGCAACTGCTCCCTTCTGGTTCAATGAGGCATCTAGCGCGATTGAAACCGTAGATGGTTTTCTGTTTCAGCCGACGCAACGTGTAGAAAGAGATCACACAGGGCCCTACCGCAGGGTGAGAACCAGCACCGTCTCAGGAGGTGTAGGAGCCCGTGGACGCTTTTTCCTTCCCCCTCCGAGACATCCTTCACTCAATATTTTTTACATTAATGTGGATCCGAGTACGCGTTTGACATGGAGAGACACTCCGCATGTTTACTTCGGAATTAGCTTCGGGAATGTAGACATTGAAGGCGGTATAGCATTCCATCCTGCTGGACGCGGTTCATTAGACCGTGAATCTCAAGCAGAGATAGACCCCCCTAACTACCACCGTTGGGTGCCTTATCTAAAGATTCGAGAGGGGAAAGAGAAGGGGAAAAATTTTCCTATCGTAGGTGACCCAGCTAATCCCCGCAATCACATACGGTATGACCTACCAGGACAAGAAGCTTACTATGGTTTTTACGTTGACATCGAGCTCTTTCCGATTGGACGCTCTAAAGTGGCCCAACTTCATGTGATTGTGTATCGAGTACTTTTGGGTGAACCCGAAGAGTATGTCTTAGAGCATCTTTTCGTAGGTCGAGCACGTTCTGTGCCCGATGCAGGGGTCAGGGTACGGCGAGTCATTTCAATTGCTCAGAATGGAATACCTTCCAATGATTCACTCGGATACCGTCCAACCGGTTCTTATCTACTGAACCTCGGCGTAGCCTACCAGCCAATTTTCGACATCCAAGACCTGTATCCTGTCATGCAGGTCTACCGCAGCCCAAGCGGCTGGCAATGGTGGACACCCGACATAACGGATGAGGTTCGAAACTTTCCGAATAATACGATTGTGCGAGCAAGCTTCAATCAGCAAGAACGATGGTATCGTGAAACAGTCTCGATCGACTTTTGAGGAGGTGTTCTAAATGGTAACCATTCACCAAGGTATAGAGCGATTTCCTCCCATTCACTGGTTGCGCTTTAAGCCGATTTATGTGAAACCGCGTGAAGAGAGTGGCTATTGGCGTCCACCGGATTGGATAGAGATCGGGCACTATTGGCTTGACAAGGAGCAGGTGCGGTCCAAAAAACTTTTTGTGATTGGAGATATGGAGATCCGCGACGCTGATCTTTCTCCCGATCGCCGTTATTTCTACATGATAGGTGACCGTACCTATGTGGGCGAGATAGGCAAGCCTAAATTTCAAAAACTATCCCGAGTGGGCGCGTATTATCTCTGTCGTTTTTCTCCTAACAGCCGTTATCTGGTTGGTCGCAACTTGGTGAGCGGTTCGCTAAGGTTATTTGACTATCAGTATGGAAAACAATGGGAACTCACTGAAGCGCATGTCGTTACCTTTGGCTGGTATCCCGATAGTCGTCGTGTGTGGTACAGCGTCATACTGGAAAGCGGTAATGAGGTAGAAACGGTGTATTATGTTCAGGATGTTCTCACTAAGCGACGCCGACGCTTGACCAAGCAGGAAGCAAGCAAAATCTATACAGAATGGGATTTGTTGAATCCCCGTTTTTTGGTTTCCTATCCTGAACATCAAGGTAATAAGGCTTACGCTTATTCGAGCGATAATCGTATACGCGTGAAAGTAGAGCCATACCATGTCTATTCTCTGGATCACCTTGATGACCGATCAAATGTCTTTTTAGAGCGGCGAGGTGGAAGTTCCCAGCTGTTGTTAAAGGCAGGAAGTCATCCGTGGGCAAAGATTCATCCTCAAGATGTGTCTTTAGATGGTCGTTGGATCCTGCTTGTTGTGGGGCAGTGGGGTAAGGGCATGGGAGATCAGCGACAGCTTGAACATGACTTGGTGGTGATCGAAACAGAAACTCAGAAAATATTCTATCCATTCCGTGAAAGGGAGGAGTATAGACCAGTTTATGGTGTTCCACCTCTGAAGCAGGTTTACTGGTTTGGGAAGGAGTGAGATGGAAACCTTCTGGGTAAACTTACTAGGGCGCTGCAAGGAAGGTTGCTGTCTGCTGTGGGTAAGTAGCCACCAGACGAACCGTGAGTTTTTGCAGCGCCGATGGGGGCGAACAAGGTGACGGTCTATTGGGACGAAGTGCCAGGGGCAACGGGCTATCGGGTGCGTTGGGGCACAGTGAGCGGGAGTTATCCGAACAGTTCGGCGGTGCTGCCAGCGACGGCTCGGCAGCATACGGTGGTGGGTTTGGATTCGGAGCGGGAGTATTACTTTGTGGTGGAGGCGGCGTATAACGGGCTTTGGGGACCGCCATCGGAGGAGGATAGTGCGGTGCCGCATGAGGGAGCGATTCCGTGGGATACGCTGGATCCCAACCAGATTATTCCGGCAGTTCGTAACAGGGCGTGGAATCACAAACGGGGTCAAGAGTGGTCGGATCCAGAAAGAGAAATACCCCCTCCGTCCTACAATCGTTGGCAACCCTATCTGAAGATCGCGAGAGGAAACCGCTTGTTTCCAATCGGCTTTGAAGAGATAGGGGTCCCGATGAACCACATTCGGTATGAGAATGCCCCATATGGACTGATTGTAAGGTTGCGACTGATCCCCGATGTTCGCCGCGCCAAAGGGGTGGAGTTCAGAGCGAAGGTATGGGCAGCAGAATTTGACGATCCGAATGACTATCCGCGTTTCATTTGTGACTTCTATGGATTCGCTGATGTGAAACCACCAGACCGCTTTAGGGGAGCAAAGACGCGTCGTGTGATCTCCATCGCCCAGATTAGACCAGGATCGGATGGCTATCGGCGCACAGGCTCATTCTTCGAATTTGTCGGTGTTGGTTATCAGCCGTTATTCAGTATAGGCGAACTTCCATATTCAGCGTATGCATATTGTCCCCCGTTCTACCAGCTTTGGACAGGTGGCATTAGTGACCCACCAACAAACTTTCCTCCTGGGGGCAGTTGTTGTAAATGCAACGGTAATAGAGCCATATTTTCAAGAGTATGTCCACATTAACCTGAGGAGGTGATGGTAGAAGTGTCTATCCCTACCTTACAGATGATTGCCTCTGGTCCTCCTGTGGACAAAAGGGGCAAGCCAACAGGTCCGATTGCCGTCGAGAGCGACCGACGCTCGTGGGCGACGATTCGCAACTACTGGTACGCCCAGAATGAGTGGCATCACGAACTGCTGTTCTACATCGGCAACATGTTCGATCATCTAATGGGCATCTCTCCCAACTATCGGTACTGGTGGCACAGTGCACATCGGCTCTACTACGCTCGTATCGGGGAGAAAAAGTACCGCCCGCTCACTGACGATTGGGAACGCTACAAGTGTGTCTTTTCGCCCGACTCCCGTTATCTGGCGGGAGTAGCGATTGGCGTCTCCGATAGGAATGTCTCGGTTTTCGAGATGCCGTCTGGTCGTCGGCGCGATCTCCAATCGCCTCACGCGAAGTTCATCGGCTGGTATCCCGACAGTCGCCACCTTTGGTTCGGCGACGGAAAGCACTGGTATCAGCTAAATGTGGTGAGTTGGCAGGTGCGGAAGTTGGATCGCACCGAAGCAAGCGCGCTGCAGCAGGATTGGGATTTACTCAACCCGCGCTTGCGGTATGTCGATCAAAAAGTCTTAGACCCCTTGCTGGAGCCTTACGACGGGGCATGTCGGCGCTATGCCTACTCTCGGAATGGTCAGGTGCGGATAGGGGCGTTTCCGTGTTGGTGGATACCCCGCTACGAGCGAGCCGACCCGATTGCGTGGCGCCCACAAACGGTATGGGTGGAGTGGCGCAACGGGAAGCGTGTTCGGCTCTGGCAGAACCAAGAGCAGGGAATCCAGGTGACGCCATCCGATGTGTCCGACGATGGGCGTTGGGCAATCGTCGAGGTGGCGCGAATGGACGAGAACTTGGTGAATGTGGTTGAGCGAGAGTGGGTGCTATTTTCCGTTGCTGCGAGGCGGATTGTCCGACGCTTCAGATTGAGCAAGGAGCTACAGTTTGGGCATATTGTGCCGTTGCACTTTGGGATTGGCTCGGTGCTGAAGTGACTGGCGGCAGCAGCACTATCTGTCTGTGAATAGGGCTGGCGTTCCCCGAAGCCCTTGAAGCAAGCGGGCATCGCCTCCCTCCCGCGTGCGCTGGGTATGGGTATACTTTTAGTGGTGAGAACATGGCGCGAACCATAGAGATCGAGGACGCCATCTGGGAGCAACTATGCGAACACGCACGGCAACTCGGCTGCGATGCAGAAGCGTTGGCGCAGAATCTACTGGCAGACTCGCTTCAACAGAAAGACGCGCACATCCAACAACTCTGGGACGAGGTACGACGCCTTTTGGATGAGATGAGTAGCGCCCAAGCACGCCCAACAGTCTCAGAGGCGCGCTCCGTCCTAACGCCACAGTTGGTAGACCAGTGGCATGCGCTGATGGACAGACTGTTGCGGGAACTGAACATCGCGCCAGAGTCCATCGAGGCGGACATTACCGCTGCCTTTGACGAGTATCGCCGTGAATGCTCGTCGTAGTTGACACGAATGTTTGGGTCTCCGCACTGTTGAACCCACGCGGGTTTCCTGCAAGGCTGCTTCGGGCGTTTCTTGGGGGGCAGTTCACGCCTGTAGTTAGCCGCGAGCTTCTGCAAGAATTAGCTAATGTTCTCTCGCGCCCGCGCCTCTGGCGAAGCTTTACCCGCCGACTGTCTCGTCTGGATACGCGGCTTGCGCTCAGCGTGCTGCGGATTTACCAGTGGGTTGCTGCGCTGCTTTTGCACACGCTCAGTCACGCAGGGCACTGGGTTGTCCTGCAAGGCGATACTGAGGGGTGTCGCGACCTGCGCGACAATATGTTTTTGGAGGCAGCTGTGCGCGGCAACGCACGCTACTTGGTGAGCCGTGATGACGACCTCAAGCGCGATCTTGAGCTGGTTGCGCAGATGGCAAGTCGTGGTATTGAGGTGGTATCTGTCCAGCAGTTTCTGGACATTCTCAGCGGCAGCGCTGACGGCTAAGCCAGTTAGATTGTGTGCCTCACTCTGGTATCAGCACGCTCTTCACCGTGCGCCGTTGCTCCATTGCGTGGAACGCCTCGCGCCACGCCTCCAGCGGGAAGACGCGGCGCATCGGCGCGAGTTTAAGTTTGCCCGCGCCCATCAGCGTCAGCACGCGCTCCCAAGTGCCCCAAGTATGGCTGAATGTGCCCTGCAGGCGCAGGTTCTTGCCCACCAGCGGGTCTAAGCTGAAGCCGAGCGGTTCAGGTCCCCAGCCAACTTTGGTGATTTGCCCGTCGGGGCGCGTGATGCGCAGGCACGGCTCCAGTACGGCGGAGCTGCCCACCGCGTCAATGACCAAGTCCGCGCCCAACCCATCGCCCTCGCGACGCACGAATGCCTCGATGTCGTCGCGGTCAGCGCACAGAATCGCGTCCGTGCCGACCGCTTCGGCAATCCGTAGCCGTTCGCCGTCCGTGCTTAGCCCGACCAGAACCGCCTTGCGCGGGCTGAACAGCTTCGCCATCTGCAGGCACAGCAAGCCAATAGGTCCGCTGCCGAACACGACCACCAAGTCGCCGGGCTTGGGCTGCGAGCATTCGATGACGGCGTGCGCGGCGACGCAGCACGGCTCGGTCATCGCGGCGTCCTCAAAGCACAGGGTGTCGGGCAGGCGGTGCAGGATTCGAGCGGGGACACGCACATAGCGGGTCATCGCACCGTTGACGCCGTAGCCGAAGCCGAGCCGTTTGGGGCACAGGTTGTAGCGTCCCGTGCGGCAGTAGGCGCACTGCTCGCAGATGACCGCCGCGGTTTCGCACGCGACGCGGTCGCCCACCTGCCAGCCCTGCACGCCCTCGCCGACCGCCTCAATCACGCCTGCGAACTCGTGCCCCAGCACCACAGGCACATTCACCTGCCACGACTGCGTGTTGTGGTACTGGTGTAGGTCGGAGCCGCACACCCCGACGGCGCGCACGCGCACCAGCACTTCGCCTGCACGGGGCGTCGGCTCCGCAATCTCGCGCAGCTCCACGCTGCACGGCTCCAGCGCGTAGTGGACGACCGCCTTCATTTGTCCACCGCGATTTGCACGCGCTTGCGTAGCGCGGCTTGCGCTGCCGCCAACCGTGCAATCGGCACGCGGAACGGCGAACAGCTCACATAGTCCAACCCGACCTCGTGGCAGAAGGCGATGGAGTCGGGGTCGCCGCCATGCTCGCCACAGATGCCCACCTTCAGGTCAGGGCGCACCGCGCGCCCAAGGTCGAACGCCATCCGTATCAGCTTGCCCACACCGTCGCGATCCAGCGTGATGAACGGGTTTTCGGGCAGGATTTTATGCTCCACATAGTACGCCAGGAACTTGCCCTCGGCGTCGTCGCGGCTGTAGCCGAAGGTGGTCTGCGTCAGGTCGTTCGTGCCGAAGGAGAAGAACTGGGCATACTGGGCGATTTCGTCGGCGGTTAGCGCGGCGCGCGGGATCTCGATCATTGTGCCGAACTTGTAGTCCACGCGCACGCCCTCGCGCTCCATCACCTCTTTGGCGACGCGCTCCAGATGCTCGCGGGCGAGTCTCAGCTCGTTCACATGCCCGACCAGCGGGATCATTATCTCCACATGGGGTTCGTAGCCGCGTCGTTGCGCTTCGGCAGCCGCCTCCAAAATCGCGGCGACCTGCATCTCCACGATTTCGGGGTACAGTAGCGACAGGCGCACGCCGCGCAACCCCAGCATCGGGTTCGCCTCGCGCAGCTCCTCCACGCGCTGCAGCAGCCGACGCTTCTCGGCAAGCGTCTCCGAGTCGGGCGCGGTAATCTCCAACTGGGCGACCTCGCGCAGCAGGTCTTCGTAACGGGGCAGGAACTCGTGCAACGGCGGGTCAATCAGCCGAATGGTGACGGGCAGCCCGCGCATCACCTCAAAGATTTCGAAAAAGTCGCGTCGCTGGAAGGGCAGCAGGCGGCTCAACGCCTCGCGTCGCTCTTTCTCGGTCTTGGCGAGTATCATCTCCTGCATAATCGGCAGGCGTTCCTCGCCGAAGAACATGTGTTCGGTACGCGCCAGCCCGATGCCTTCCGCGCCGAACTCCAACGCTTTGGCGGCGTCGTGCGGGTTGTCGGCGTTCGCCCGCACGCGCAGGCGACGGAACTCGTCCGCCCAGCGCAGGAGCGTGTGCAGGTCTTCGCTGAGTTCTGGCGCGACGGTGGGCACAGCACCCTTGTAGACCTTGCCCGTGCTGCCATCGATGCTGATAAAGTCGCCCTCGCGCACGACAACCGTCTGCCCGTCCACTTGCACGGTGAACAGGTTCTCGTGTTCGTCGACGCTGATGGCTTCGCAGCCTACGACGCACGGGATGCCGAACCCGCGCGCGACCACAGCGGCATGGCTTGTATTTCCCCCTCGTGCTGTCAGTATCCCCTTAGACGCCAGCATCCCGCCCACATCGTCGGGGTTCGTTTCGGGGCGCACCAGGATCACAGGCTCGGTCTTGCCCAGTTCCATCGCGCGTTTGGAGTCGAACACGGCGCGCCCGCTCGCCGCGCCTGGCGACGCGCCCAAGCCCTGCGCCAACAGCGGGTACTCACCGCTTGCCAGCGCGGTTTCGTCAAACTGGGGGTGCAACAGCTGGTCTAACTGCTTGGGCTGCACACGCAGCACGGCTTCGTCGCGCCCGATAAGCCCCTCCTGCGCCATATCCACCGCGATTTTGACTGCCGCCTTGCCTGTGCGCTTGCCGACGCGACACTGCAGCATCCACAACCGCCCGCGTTCCACCGTGAACTCCAAGTCCATCATGTCGCGATAGTGGCGCTCCAGCCGCTCGGCGATCTCCAAAAGCTGCGCGTACACTTCGGGCATGCGCTCGTGCAGCGCGCTCAGCGGCAGCGGCGTGCGAATGCCCGCGACGACATCCTCGCCTTGCGCGTTGGGCAGGAACTCGCCGTACAGCTCGCGCTCGCCCGTGGCGGGGTTGCGTGTGAACGCCACGCCCGTGCCGGAGTCGTCGCCCATGTTGCCAAACACCATCGCCTGCACATTGCACGCTGTGCCCAAGTCGTGCGGGATTTTCTCGCGCTCGCGATAAATCACCGCGCGCTCGTTGTTCCACGAGCGGAACACTGCCTCAATCGCCATCTCCAGCTGCTGGTAGGGGTCTTCGGGGAACTCCTTGCCGAAGTCGCGCACGATTTGCTTGAACTCACTCACCAACTCGCGCAGCGCATCGGCAGGCACATCGGTATCTTGCGTGACGCCCAGCCGCTCCTTGAGCGCGTCGAACCGCGCCTCGAAGTACCGCTTCGGAATATCCATCACGACATCGCTGAACATCATCACGAAGCGGCGGTAGGCGTCGTACACAAAGCGCGGGTTGTTGGTCAGCCGTATCATCCCCTCGGCGGTGGCGTCGTTCAGCCCCAGATTCAAAATCGTGTCCATCATGCCAGGCATGGAGAACTTCGCGCCTGAGCGCACGGAGACCAGCAACGGGTTGTGCGGGTCGCCGAACTTTTTGCCGACGCGCCCCTCCACAATTTGCATCTTTTCGCGCACTTCTTGCATTAAGTCATCGGGCAATCGCAGGCGTTTCATATAGTCGCGGCAGACATCGGTCGTGATTGTGAAGCCAGGCGGGACGGGCAAGCCGATATTGGTCATCTCGGCGAGGTTCGCGCCCTTGCCGCCCAGCAGGTCGCGCATGTCCGCGCTGCCTTCCTCAAATAGGTACACTCGCTTCATAGTCCTGCCTCCTGTAGTGTTCTCTTGATGCGCGACGGCGGCGTCCGCACAGCCCCCGACGCTGGAGGCGCGTAAGTCGCTATATTATGGCACATTCGCGAAGGCAGCGTATCAGACTTTGCGAGCAGCAACACCCACCCGCGCGCTACACCTGCCAGACTTTGTGGCGCGTTGGAGTATATTTGCAGGTGTAAGCCCGCGCAGGCTTGGGGTGAGCCATGTTGACGAAGCGTTACTCTAGTCCGCCTTTGACTGGGCACTGCGTTTCTACCAGCGAAAGGGGCTGAACGCGCAGGATGCCGAAGACTGCGCTGCCGAAGTGCGCCTGCACCTGCTACAGCACCTGCAGCAAGGGCGCACCTTCTCGTTCGCCTACGCGGTGCGGGTGGCGCAAGGCGTACTGGCAGATTTCGTGCAGGCGCAGCAGCGTCAACCGCCTGCCATACCCCTGAAAGATGCCGACTCGCACGGGGGGGGAGGGAGCCATCTTTGGAACTGCGGGCGGCTGTGCGCTGGGCGTTGGAGCAACTGCCCCCTGACGCTCGCGTCCTCGTGTGGTTGCACGATGTGGAAGGCTACACCGCAGAGGAGCTGACTGAGCGGTTTGGCTGCAACGCGGCGTGCCTGCGCCAGCGGCTGCACCGCGCCCGCAAACGGCTGCGCGAACTGCCGGAATGAGCCTTCGGGAGATATTTACTCTCAATTTGCCCTGCCCTCTGTCACAGTTCACATCGACACTTGCAGAGTCTGCTTATGCGCAACTGCTTGAATTGGCGGTAACGCAGGCTGCCCGTGATACCGATTCCGTTAGCGGGAGAGGATAAGCCCGCGCGTTTGGATTTGCAAGCGGTGGTGGCACAGTGTTATGAGGATGGGGCGTATGAGCTGCGAGTGGATTATCGTAGCGACCCGCCACCGCCGCCGTTCAGCGAGGAGGATTTGCGTTGGATAGATGCTCTGCTGCGTGAGAAGGGCAAGTGCGGACGCGCGTATGTGGGCTTCACTGGGGGCTCAGGTGGTGCAGTAGAGATACGCGATATTCTCTCCTGGTCTTTTACTTCGTTCAGGACTGAGAACAGTGGCGATATCGACATAAACGGCTGTGTGGATGACGCTTACCTGCTTGCTGTGCTGTTCGCCTTTGGCAGCACGGGCAGGCGCGCCGCCGTATCCAACACCCCCATAAAGTAGCGCCAGCGCAATCAGTAGGCTTCTTCAAGCATCCGTGCATCAGTTGCCTCCTTAGCCCGCGTAATGGGGCTAAGAGGCATTATGGCGTTGGGGAGGGCAACTCTTTACGGGCTGATGCCAGCGATGGGCAGCCCCAGCGTCTGCGGCAGCCCCAGCAGCAGGTTCATATTCTGAATCGCCTGCCCCGCCGCGCCCTTGACGAGGTTGTCAATCGCGCTGATTACGACGGCGGTCTGCGTGCGCGTATCGACGGTCAGCCCAATATCGCAGCGGTTGGAGCCGTACACCTCGCGCGTGGCGGGATACTCCCCCAGCGGGCGCACGATTATGAACGGCTGGTCGCGATAGAACGCGGCGTAGTGGGCGTGCAGGGCTTCTGCCGAAATCGGCTCGCGCAGGCGGGCATACGCCGTGCAGAGGATGCCGCGCGTCATCGGAACCAAGTGCGGGGTGAACCGCACGCGCACGGGACTCTCCGTGAACGCCTGCAGCGTCTGCTCGATTTCGGGCGTGTGGCGGTGCTTCTCGACGCCATACGCCTTGAAGTTCTCGTCCAGTTCGGTGAACAGGTACTCCACGCTGACGCGCGACCTGCCCGCGCCCGACACGCCCGACTTGGCGTCGATGATAATCCCGTCGGGTTCGGCGACGCCCAGTTGCAGCAGCGGCGCAAGCGCAAGCCCTGTTGCCGTGGGGTAGCAGCCCGGATTGGCGATTAGCCGCGCGTTTTTGTAGGCGTCGGTCGGCGTCAGTTCGGGCAGCCCGTAGACCGCTTCGGCAAGCCACGCGGCGGCAGTATGCGCTTTGCCGTACCAGTCGGCGAACTGCGCAGGGTCTTTCAGGCGGAAGTCGGCAGAGAGGTCAATCACCTTCAGCCCGCGCTCCAGCAGGGCAGGGGCGTGTTCCATCGCGAAGCCCGTCTCGCCCGCCAGAAACACGAGGTCGCACTGCGCTGCCAGCGCGTCGGGATCAAACGCGCTCAGCGTCGGCAGCGACAGCCCGTTCAGGGGGGGTAGGAGGGCATGGATCGGCTTGCCCGCCTCCGAGCGCGAGGCGAGCGTGGTTATCTGCACCTGCGGATGTCCGATGAGCAGTCGGACGAGTTCGCTCCCAGTGTATCCCGTCGCGCCGACAATGCCTACGCGATGCATGGGGATACTATACCTGTTCTGGCGGCGAAGATGGTTGACAACCCCCTCCTTAAGGTTCCCCCTGCTCGCAGGGGGAACCGAACGGGGGCGCGGGGCGGTTCCCCTCGCGAAGCGGGGGGAACCTGCAGGAGAGGGGCAATTATGAACCCTGCCCGTGCGCTTGGTATCAGAACCACACGGTCAACTGCGCCGAGCGGGAGACGCCGTTGTAAGTCGCCGTGATGGTCACCGTCGTGATGGAAAAGGCGGAGCGCGTCTGGATGGTGAAGCGTGCGCTGGTCGCGCCTGCGGGGATGGTGATGCTGCTGGGCACGCTGGCACGGCTGGAACTGCTGCGCAGTTGCACGACCACGCCGCCTGCAGGCGCGGGCCCGCTGAGGGTGACCGTGCCCGTCGCCGTGCTGCCACCCCAGACGGAGGTCGGGCTAATCGTTAGCGACTGTAGCGTCACGCTTGGAGAGGGGTTGACCGTGAGGGTCGCCGTGCGCGAAATGCCACCCGCTGAGGCGGTAATCGTCACGCTCGTAGCGCTGGAGACCGCCCGTGTGGAGACGGTGAAGGTCGCACTGGTCGTGCCTGCAGGCACGGTGACTGTGCTGGGCACGGTAGCGACGCTGGTGTTGCTGCTACTGAGGTTCACCACGAACCCGCCCGACGGCGCAGGCGCAGTGAGGGTGACCGTGCCCGTGCTGCTGTTGCCGCCCACCACGCTGGTCGGGTTCAGGCTCAAGCTACTCAGGCTTGGCTGTGTGGGATTGCTAACCGCCTGCAACGCGCGATACACATTTAGCCGACCCGCGTTCGGCGCAATCGTGCGTCCACTGTAGGGCTGGTAGGGGTCTACATTCGTCTCCAGCACAGCCCGCAGCTGGGCGTTCGTCAGGCTTGGATTGTGCGACCACAGCACCGCTGCCGCGCCCGCCACATGCGGACACGCCATCGAAGTGCCGTCATACGAAGCGTAGCGATTGTTCGGGATAGTGGAGAGGATGCCTACGCCAGGCGCGGCGATGTCCACCCACGAACCGTACTGCGAGAAGCTCGCCAGACGGTCGCTGGAGTCAGTGGCAGCGACGGCAATGCAGTTGGTGTAGTACGCAGGGTATTGCGGCGAGGAACTTCCGCCGTTGCCCGCCGCTGCAACGATTAAGCACCCGCGATTCCAGGCATAGTTCACGGCGTCTTGTAGCTGCTGCGCGCCTGAACCTGCGCCGAGACTGAGGCTCAGAATGTGCGCCCCGTTGTCTGCCGCCCAAGTGATTCCGCGTGCCACCGCATCCAGACTGCCAGAACCGCTGGAACTCAGCACCTTCACAGGCATCAGCTGCACATAAGCGCGCGAGTTGGCGACATTCGGGTTCCACGCCGCCACGCCCGCAATCCCAACGCCGTTGTTGATTTCGGCGGCGGCAATTCCCGCGCAGTGCGTGCCGTGCCCGTTGTCATCCAGCGCATTCGTGGTGTTGTTCAGCGTGTTCCAGCCGTACACCATGCCGTTGCTGTGCCGACGCATCTTGTTGGTCAGGTCAGGATGGTTCGAGTCGATACCCGTGTCGATAATGGCAATATAAACCGTGCGCTGGGGCTGCCAGATGTCCCACGCGAGGTTCGCCTGAATGCGTTGGGGTCCGTACTGTTGGCTGAAGTAGGGGTCGTTGGGGGTGGCAAATGCAAAGGCGAGGTAGTTGGGCTCGACATAGCGCACGCCAGGCAGCGCGCGTAGGAACTCGCCCGCATCCTGCATCGTGAGGTTCGGAGCAAGCTTGACCACGAAGCTGCGAATCGGCGGGTTCTGCGCGGTGATAGTTCCGACCATCTCCATCGCTAGGAGCGGCAAGGCGAAGTCGCCCTCTTCCAGTCCCACCACTAACTCGCCAGGCACAAACGGCGCGTCGATCTGCGCGGGGTCTAAGCTGGGCTGCGCGACAACCTCCGTCATCAGCTGCGCCCAGCCCAGATGCACGCTGAGTGCCGCAACCGCAATACCAAGCGTAAGGTCTCGGGATCGCATAGGGTTTGCCTCCCAAACGAATCTTCGATTGTTTGTTCGAAAGTTCCTGCCTAATCCCTGATGGGGATACGCCGATTTGCCGACAATTCGCCCTGTGGAATGGCTCCGAGCGCTGTTGCGACGCTTAGATAGCGAGACGGATGTGCCGTATGAGCGCGAGCTGCTGGCGGGCATGTTGCGCGTACTGGGCGAGTATGCGTTTGAGACACACCGTCGGCGGGCGCAGGCGACGCGAGAGGCGTTCCTGCGCCTAAGCGAGCAGGCATACGCAGGCGACTATAGCGGGCTGTTTCCATTCCTGCAGGAGCAGCGACGCGACGAACAACAGTTCGTGCAGGGGCAGCTGAACGACCTGCGCGACTTGACTTGGAACCTGCTGAGCGCCCTCGCCCAGATGACCCAGCAAGAGTCGCAGGACGACGCCGCGCTCCAACAGCAGATACGCCAAATCAGCCAGCAGGTGCAGAACCCCGAATCGCTGGATGTGCAATCGCTTCGACAGACCCTGCAGTCCATCACGGAACTCATCACCCAGCGCGAGCTGCGCCACCGTCAGACCCTCCGCCAACTGGAGAGCCGAGTAAACCACTTGATGCGCGAGCTGGAACAGGCGCGCCGAGAAAGCACGACCGACCCGCTGACAGGGCTGTATAATCGTCGCGCCTTCGAAGAGTGCCTGCAGCACACCATCGGGCTGAATCAGCTCTTCGGCTACCCCGCGACGATGATGCTGATCGACATCGACCACTTCAAGCAGGTGAATGACACCTACGGGCACGCGGCAGGCGACGCCGTGCTGAAAGCCGTCGCCGAGCAGATCGTGCGCGTGTGCAAGCGCAGGAGCGATTTCGCGGCGCGCTACGGCGGGGAAGAGTTCGCCGTGATTCTGCGCGAGACGACCCTGCGCGAGGCGCAGCGAATCGCCCAGCAACTGGCGGAGCAGGTACGCCGACACGCCATCCCAATCCCCGACTCCGAGCCGATACGAGTCACGGTCTCCATCGGCGTGAGCGAGTTACGAGCTAACGAGGGCGCGGATGAATGGTTCCGACGCACAGACGCCCTGCTCTATCAGGCGAAGCAAGCAGGGCGGGATCAGGTTGCAGCATAAGTGCGCAGGGAGCCGACCAGCCCCCTGCACACGGATTTGGATCGTTTACGGGCTCCACTGACTCCAGTTCAAGCTGCCAGCCTGCACAGTTCCGGAGAAGCTATAGGTGTAGGCGTTGACGCCCGAACCGCGCTGGAACGCGAACTCGATGGTGTCATCGCCCTCCGCGTTGTCGACGACCGTGAGCGTGAACTCACCGAGTTGAGGCGCGCCACGCCGACCACCCGCAGTCGGGAAGCCGAATTGCCCCAGGAACCCTGTGCCCGAAGCCGTAATCACGACGGCATCGCCGCTGTCGTTCACCTCCAGCGACTCGATTCGGTGGATACGCATCGCTTGCCTATGTCCATTCTCGCTCCACGCGAAACTCCCGTGACCGAAGTAGCAGTGATTCGTACCCTGACTGCGCTTGAGAACACTCAGTTGGAAGTCGAGCCGTCGGTTGTTCGCATCAGTAGCGTAGCCGCGTGCCTGCACACGCAGAAAAGTCACCGTCGCAAATGCGGTACTCGCCAGAATCAGCGCCGCCACGGCGCCCAGTGCCTTGAATCGCATCGCTATCCTCCCTCTGTGTCGTATTGGGGAACCCTCCCCAACGGGATTGTTCCACAACACGCGGAAGGCATGCCCGTGCGCTTACGGGTTTTCGTGTTGCGCGGGCTGAACCTGCGCCATGCGCCGCATCGGCATACGCCGTCCATAGGTCAGACTGCGCCAGAGCCATTCCATTGGTCCGAACTGGTACCGCGCCAGCCAGAGCGTGCTGTACCCCACCTGCACACCCCACAGTAGGAGCGTGAGCAATACGCCCTGCGCAATTCCGACCTTGTCGTGCAGCCCCAGCCCGTAGCCGTAGAACAGCAGCGTGCAGACCACCGACTGCATCAGGTAGTTCGTGAGCGCCATGCGACCTGCGGCGGCAATCGGCGTCAAGGCGCGCTGCAACCCCTCCGCCGCCGACCAGAGCCACCCGAACGCGCCGATGTAGCCCACCGCCAGCACAGGACCGAACACAATCCCAAGCGTTAGCCATCCGTAGGATTGCAGCTCGTTCTCGTTGCGCAGCGCACTTAGCAGCCCCCACGCATAGAGCGCGTTCAGCACGACGCCTACGGGAATGCCCACGCCACCCAGAACCCCCATCAGCCCCCGATGCGCCGCCAACTGCCCAAACACGCCCTGCTTGCCAAAGTAGAGCCCCAGCAAAAACATCACCAGCACATTCGGCAGGAAGAAGATGGCGTTGAGGAACATCAAGAGCCACTCCACGAACCGAAACTGCTGCGCGACCCAGTAGCTGGGCTGGGCATACGCCTGTCGCCCCTGCTCGATGTATGCTGCGAAAAAGTCACCGCCTGCGCCCTCCGTGTCACCTACGGCTGCCCACCAGAGCGTTAGCCCGCCGCAGCTGAGGCAGCACAACGCCTGTGCCCCCCATAGCCCCAACGCCCAGTACAGCACGGCGCGTGGGCTAAGCCGCGCGAACAGCAATAGCAGCATGCCACACAGCGCATACGCCAGCAGTACATCGCCCGTCCAGATGAACAGCCCGTGCAGTGCGCCAATCGCCAGCAGCACCAGCAAGCGTCGGAGCATAATCCCCGTCGGGTTCACCCCGCGCGCCTGCAGACGCTCCATCTGCAACGCGAAGCCTAACCCGAACAGGAACGCGAAGATGGGGTAGAACTTGTTTGCGAACAACGCTTGAATCAGCAGAAAAGCCGCTTGGTCAATCGGCTGTGCGAGGCTCTCGGCACGCGGGAACAATTCCAGCGTGCTAAGCCCCTTGAACGAACCCATATTCACCATCAGGATGCCCAGCAGGGCAATCCCGCGCAGCGCGTCGAGCGCGTGAATGCGCTCCCCCTCGCCCACAGGCGACGGTTGTATCATGTGTGTCATCGTGTCCCCCTATGACACGGCGCGCCGTGTCGGGGAGGGTGTTCGACGCGCGAGAAGGCGTTCCTGCTACGGAGTGCTGAATCTCCGCTTCAGCGTAGGCGGAAGTGAACGCTTCCGAAGGGTGCAGGAACGCGCCCCGTTGCGGCGAAACTTACGCCTATGACCCGCGATGCGCTGATTCAGTGGATTGACGACCACACCGACGAAATGATTCGCGATTTTCAGGCGTTGTTGCGCGCCGAGAGCGTGCGCAGTGAAGAGCGGTTACCTGGCGCGCCGTTCGGCAAAGGCGTGCGCGATGCGCTGGATGTCACCCTCCGCCTGGGCGAGCGGTTCGGGCTAAACCCGCGCGACTTTGATGGCTACGCCTGCGATATGACGCTGGGCGACGGCGCGGAGATGGTCGCCTCGCTGAGCCACATCGATGTCGTGCCCGCAGGCAACGATTGGACTTACCCGCCGTTCGGCGCGGAGATTCACGACGGCTATATCTACGCCCGCGGCGCAACGGACAACAAAGGCGCGACGCTAGCGAGTATCTATGCCCTGCGCGCGCTCAAGGAACTGGACGCGCCCCTCAAACGGCGCGTGCGCCTGATTATCGGCTGCGATGAGGAGAGCCGCTGGGAGTGCATGCAGTATTACCTCCAGAAAGAGCCTGAGCGTCCCGTGTGGGGCGTCAGTCCCGACGCGGGCTGGCCCTTCATCTACGGCGAGAAGGGCATCGCGAACCTGTACCTGACGAAGGAGGTAGAGCTGTCCGACGGGGTGCGCGTGCTGTGGGCGCGGGGCGGCGAGCGACACAACATGGTGCCCGACCGCGCCGAAGCGCTGGTCAACCTCGCGCTGCAGCCGCCGTATGCGCCCGAAGGCGTGGAGTGGGTGAGCGACCCCGCAGGCTGGCGCGCCGTCGCCAAAGGCAAATCGTCGCACGGCAGCCACCCCGAAGGCGGCATCAACGCCGTGACGCGCCTGCTGGAAGCCCTTGAGCCGCTGAACCTGCCCGACAACGAGCAGTGGCTGCACACCGTGTTGGAGTGGTCGCGCTCGCTGGACGGCGCGGCGTTGGGAATCGCGCACAGCGACGAAGTGTCGGGCGCACTGACCAGCAACCTCGGCGTGTTCGAATACGACGGCACGCGCGTGCAGTGCGTGTTCAACATCCGCTACCCCGTCACCTGGTCGCTGGACGCGCTGCAGGAGCGGCTACAGCCGACGCTGGAGCGCACGGGCTTCCACCTCAGTGATGTACGCCACACCCCGCCGCTCTATATCCCGCCCGACACGCCGTTCCTGCAGGCGATTCTGCAGGTCTACCGCGAGGAGACGGGCGACTACGAGTCGCAACCCACGACGATGGGCGGGGGCACCTACGCCCGCACGATGCCGAACCTCGTGGCAATCGGCGCGGCGTTCGAGGGCGACGGCGAGGCGCACCAAGCCAACGAGCGCATCAGCATCGAAAGCCTCAAAAAACTCGTGCGCTGCTACGCGCGAATCTTTGAGCGGTTGGCGAATTTGGAGGCTTAGGCCGCCTCCGAAGCGACCTCAAACAAGCGTATCTCGCGCACGGTCTTCTCGATGAGGTCGGTCTCCAGCGCGAGGCAGCGTGCGCCGTAATACTCGGCGGGCTGCAGTTCCACCTGCTGATCGCCGATGTTCGCCCAGCCGCTCAGCGGGGTGAACAGCAGCAGCCCGAAGCGGTAGAGGGTGGTCATCGAGAGGAGCCCTATCTCCAACTGCCCTTGTAGCCCGCTGAGTTTGTAGCGGATGTTCTGCCGAGCAGTGAGCCAGCGGGCAATCTCCTGCGCCGTGCGCCACTCCGCGCCTAAGTAGCGGGCGCGTCCCAACAGGCGCATCAGCGCGTCCGCGTGCGGCTGCCACTCCAGCACCGACGGGCGCACTGTGATGTGGTACACGCCGTGCGCTTGCACCGCCTTCTCCAGCAGCAGGTTCGCTTGCGCCGCGCTGACCCACTCGATGGCGCGGTAGGCGGTCAACGGCACGGTGAACAGTTTGTACGGTTCTGCGGGACGATGCGGGTTCAGCGGGCGGAACGGGTGCGCCGTGCCGAAGGGGAAGCCGCTCGCCTGCGGGTGGTAGCCCCCGCGACTGAGGTCGCTGAGAATCTGCGCGCTGTCGGCGTAGTGGTATAGGTCGGTGCACCCGCGCCACGCAAGGTCGGCGACCTGCAGCGCGGTGATTGCCCGCACACCTGTGAACCGACGCAGGTTGTCCACTTGCCCCTGCATCGTGCTGGCGCGGCAGAAGTGTTCTTCGTCGGGCACGAAGCGCACGCCGATTTCGTGGTCGCGCTTGACAAGCTCGCGGTAGAAGTTCGGGTGGTGGATGGCTTCGCTGAGGCACCACACGGCGCGCACCCCCGTGAGCGTCAGCAGGTGGTTCAGCGGCGTCTCGTGCTGGGCGCAGTCGGTTTCGGAGGTGATGCTCAGCACGCTCACGGCGGGCGCGAGGTTCGGATAGTACCACAGCATCGGCACAACCTCGCCGCGCTGCTGCCCCGCCCACAGAACGGCGCGGATGAGGCTCTCCGCCCACAGGTCGGCGACGGGCTTAGCGAAGCAAAGCGTGCCGTCGTCGCACGGAGCGCGATCGAGATGCCAGTCCAGCCGTGTGGCGTCTTCGCTGCGCGGGTGCGGCTCATCGTCGGGCGGGGCGTCGGGGGGCAACATCAGCGGCTCGGCGACGGGGCGTCCCATCTGGATCCGCGCGAGCGTCTCGCCCACATGCACGGCATAGAATACGGCGTGTCCCGCGCCGAGTGCGCGGTGCGTAATCGCAGGCAGTCCCATGTCGCGCCCGTGTGGGTCTAACCAACGCGCCCAGACCTCCGTGCCCTCGCTGACGGCGACCGCCGTGCCCCCGAAGGCGTGCAGCGTCTCCCATGCGCACAGGAACGCGGGACTCTCACGCTCGGCGTAGGCGTAGCCCTCGCCGAGTTGCTTGAACGCGCCGCTGGGGTGCGCATGCGCCTGCACGCCAAGCAGGTCGCCTGCATCGCACGGGCTGCCAATCGCAATCCACACGCCGCCGCCCTCCACAAACTGGTGCAGCGCAAGGCGCAACTCGTCGCCGAACGCGCCGTGCCCGACGGTAATCAGCACGCTCAGGTGGGGCAACCGCGCGGGCAACTCCGCAGGCAGCAGCCAGTCAATCAGAAAGCCTGCATGCGCCAGTCGGTAGCACGCGAAATAGTCATAGGCACGCGCGTTCAGCGGCACGACCCCGCCGCTGATGCGCCCCGTCGCCGTCATGGGGCAGACGCCAATCCGCGCCCACTTCCAAACCGCATTCATGGCACGGTGCTATTATCGGCTAAGTTGCAGGTAATCTTAAAGCGGAGGCGATTCCGATGGCGACGGTTGTGGGGAAACGCAGGCGGCGCACACGCAAGCTCACCGACTCAAGCAGAGCTTACCCGACGGTAAACTGCCCGACGGCTTCGGCGACCGCGCGCCCGACCTCGCTATCGAAATTGTGTCGCCCAGTGAGGATATGCCTGACCTCCTGCGCAAGGTTGGCGAGTATTTCGAATCGGGCGCGCAGGAGGTGTGGCTGCTGTTCCCCGAAACGCAGCGCGTGGTGCGCTACACTGCGCCATTCGAGGCGACCATCCTGCACGCCGCCGACGAACTTAGCACGCCGCTCGCGCCCGACTTTCGCATGCGCGTGGCGGAATTGTTCGCGGTAGTGTGATGGCAACTGTCAGGCAGGGTTCACAGTTCTCCATTCTCGGTTGCTGTTGCTCTGCAGGAATCCGCTCCCTCGTGCTGAATCTCTTCACAGGGGGAAATATACCGATGCCCAACGCAACGAAGCGTCCGATTGCGGACTGGCGTGAAACGGAGTGGCTGCAACACCTGCAGCAGCAGGCACAACGACTGACCGCCTGCCCCTACTCTGCCGACGACCTCGCACATACCTGCCTAATCGCCTTCTACGACCACCACCGCCGCTACCCGTGGCAACACCCCGAACCCGCCCGCGCCCTGCGCTGGTGCTGCCAAAAACTCCGCGCCCTCGCTTGCGACGCCCACCGCTACGCCGAACGCCACCCCTGCCTCGCGCTGGAGACGCTCCCTGAGAGTGTCGCCTGCGTAGACATCGCCCCGCAGGTGCAGGGGGACATTGACGGCGAGCGGTTCGTGGCGAGCCTACCGCCGCGCCTGCGCGCCGCCGTAGAGTTGCGCCTTGCGGGCTACTCGTGGGACGAGGCGGCGCAGCAGTTAGGGGTCAGCACCAGCACCTTGCGGGGGTATTTGCCCGAATTGCGGGCGAAATTCGTGGATTTTTTCGGATACGACCCATCGAAACGGGCTTCTGAATCGTTAATTAGGGCAGAGGGGAAAACAGCCCCCTCAGATGATAGAGGAGGAGACTCAGATGAAGGCGATACTCGGATTGGTGAATGGATTGATGACGACACAGAACACGCGGGCGGGTAAGTCCCCCGCTGTTGTGGGGCGCGCGAAAAAGCATGAAAAGTTCGTGATGCGCAGCGCTTACCTTGTGAGGTGCGTTCTTCCATGCCTTATAGGGTATTTGTTCTTGTGTTTCACTGAGTGTGCTTGGGGTCAGTCTGTATCTGTATCTGTAGAAGCTATGGGAAATGTATATAATAGTGTAAATCGTTGTGATGGAGACTCTTTCAGTACTCGTAGGTCTTTTCACTACTCGGAACCTGGCCATATTTTTAGACGGAGCTTTTCCATTGACTCTGACTGGTCAGCCATACACGAATTCGATGGTACAGTAAAATTCATACTCCACTGGCCTGGAGAAGAGCCCCCCGGTAAGTATGTTGCTTTGTCGTACTATGAAGGAGTTTCACTACATGCTCGGACTCCCCCTACACACGGGAGAGCCGAGGCTAAATTCGAAGGGAATCTCTTGAAAGGATCCATAAGTGCATCAGGGGGATGCGGTGATCCGAGGGGTTGCGGAAACACTGATTGGTTGGAAGCGAGAGAGATTCACGGATATTGTGTAAGCTGGAGACGAGTAAGTGATGGATGGAAAGCAGAATTGACTGTTCCGTTTCGTATCTCTGCAAGTGTTTCTGCGGACTGCCCACCGCCGCCATTGGATCCTTTCTCCGGGTACATCGACGTTGAGGAGAGTTCGGTTAGTATCGTGGATCCAAAGTTTGTCTGGATGATTGCATCAAATGAGCCAAGTTATAGAAAAGGAGGAGATTGTACTCAAGAGGTCAACAATTCCGAGGGTCGGATAGATAAGCGAGAAGGGGATACAGCAATAATGTTACATCCCGTGCGTCGCGCAATCCATAATCCTTATGGTGTATACCCTTATCGTTATACAGAATGGTATCTGGGCAGTCATATCATTTACACTCGCCAACTTGTAGGAGACTGGTGTCCGGGAGATTGTCCTCTGAACGAATGGTGGATATGTGGCAAATACTACAAGGACAACCTTTTCCACGAATTTGATCGCGTCAATGCAGTGATTGGTTTCCCCAAGAGCGATTGTGAGGATTGGTATATCGGCTCTGAAGAGGGCTGGAATGATGAACCAAGCGATTCGTTTTGGGAGCGACCAGATGTACAGAAAAGACTGCAGGCAATAAAATTACCGTATGAGTACTCGGTTATATTGAAAGTCACTGATCAGCATGGAAGTGGGTTTACAGATAGTGCGGAATACACGATGAGGATTCACGCTCCAGTTGAGCTCACCAAAATGATCGAAGAATATAAAACTTACCTACCAGAAGAGGATAATAGTGCAGGGAAAACACGCCTTACAAATTGGGTCGTAAACTTGTCCAATCAGCCCCTTATGCTCACACACATAGTTGAATCCTCGGATACTTTCTCTACCAGTCATTCTGGAGGCATAGAGTGCTCACTTTCTGGCGATCATCAAGTCCCTATAATTGGTATGAAACTAATTGGGGCGAAGTTTAACCTCAATCGCACAGTTACTACCACCAGCAACTTCCGAATCGGTTCCACACTCCAATACACAGTACCGCCAAGAACTCGAGGTGCATGGTTTTCACAAAGAGCAGCAGCAATTCAGCTATGGGAGGCAGATTATTACGATTTTCACGGCTATATAGGTTCAGGGCGTGTCAAGCTACAAGCAGACACATGGTTTGAATACACCTACGTAACAGAACCTATCTTTTGAGAAGGAGGGGTTAAGGCATGTTCAGGATAATGGCTCAGCAGAACAGTCTGAGTGAACGGGTTCGCCGCGCGAGCAGCTGGCGAGACCACCAGCGACTTCAGTTCGAGGTCATCCATAACCGAGACATGACCTTGTTCAAGTCACTTTTGGCGGTCTACCGTGAACTTGTTGCGAAAGAGTCAACCCCGCTGCTGCGTTGGGCTTATGCCAACTGCACATCGGAAATTTTTGAACATAATATCGGTCCTCTCTCTCCATATGCACTTAGAGAAGGCGACTTCTTGTCAGAAGAGCAGGCTCTGGAACAACATAAGCGTCTCATCAAGGAAGTTCCCAATCAAGTGCTGGGTTATCTCGGTTTGGCGCGGGCGTACAAGGCAGGGTTTTGGGATCCAGAACTAAAACCTTACGAAAAAGTACTGGTAGACAAGTATGAAACAGTCGAGATTAATGGACAAAAGCTACGAGTAAGACGGGTACACTTGATTAATCCTGAGAAATTTCGTCGGTATCGTTTATATCGTGAACGTATCCTGCAGATAGAGCCAGACAATCCCTTTGTATACTACTGGGACGCACTAACTTTTTCATATAAAGAAAAACCTGAATTCAATAAAGCATTCGATACTGCCCTCAAGGCCTACCAACTTGGGATGAGTCAGTTGCTTCCTGTAGATTGTTTAGTACTAATTGTATATAGTGCTTGGAATGCTGGTCGTCGTGAAGAGGCGGAGAAATATGCGAAGGAGCTTCGGCGCTGGGTGGCTCAAGCACCGAAGTCTGCTTATGTGACAGTGCTTCCTTATAGAGGGCTACGATGTCCGCTTATCGATGACCTCACGCGCTGAAAAGCTTCTTGTATAGCATCATCCTTCGGCTGTTGGGTTGTGAAGGGAAGCGTATGAAGCATTCGCAAGGGAACTATGGTCTACACCTATACGCCGGCGGGTCGGTTGGAGAGTGAGGTGCGCGAGGGTCAGGTATGGTAAGTGCCTTTGCGGTATAATTTCAACATGGCTGCACCGATATTCATTCAACTGACACCAGACGAAGACGCGCCTCCA
>Ga0079997_115542_pt1 | contig 141221 bp, 164 predicted proteins | sample PerSpoCPS_CMetaG_FD_69200 | JGI IMG/M metagenome (GOLD analysis project Ga0079997, IMG submission 69200) | Archaeal communities from Yellowstone National Park, Wyoming, USA - Perpetual Spouter C (PS_C) MetaG (SPADES assembly) (version 2) | ecosystem: Environmental > Aquatic > Thermal springs >...
CTACTATAGCAATTAATCCAGCTTAAATTTTTATTTTTTTAAATTATTTCTTTTTTATGAAAAAAGCAATAGGAACAATTATAGGTAGCTTAATTTTTATTTTAATAATTTTAGCAGTATTTTCTTCAATTTTCTTCATTACAGATCAAATGTTTAACTTATTTTCTAACCAAATAACAAAACTTAGCTTTGAAAGCGAAAAGCAAAGTGAAAAACTTGAAATAATTTCTTCAGCTTTTAATAAATATTTGCCAAAAAGATTTTTAATAAATGCTGCTGAATCATCATCAGGAAATATTTTTTCTTTAATTAAACCTCTTGATGATAATTATTTAACTTTGAACCCAATTAAACCGGCCGCCATTTACTTTACCAATGTTACTTTTGATTTTGAAGAAATAGAACTTGTAGGTTATACGACAGGAAGAATAAGTATCGTCTTCTCCTATGATATATCAACATCATTAACACAGGAAGTTTATATTTTCAATTGGATCACAAATAATTGGGATCTTGTAGATACGTCATCTTATAGCACGGACGTTTTGTTTTCTCAAAAGGTAATTACAGTATCGAATCCTGGTTATTATATTTCTACAAATTTTACCGCAAAGGTTCAAATTTTTGCTTCAAGTACTGTCTTCTTTAAAGCATACTATGATTATATTTCTTTTAAAATCGAAAGTGATGATCCTAATACTCAATTCGTAATTACATATATATTAAACAATAGTCCCTTTTCTTCAAAAATTGTTTCAGTTGTAGTTTTTAATAGTACAACATTTCAGAGAGAGGATCTAAATATAACAATTCCTTCATCTAGTTTATTTTTAATTAAAATTAAAACATATATTATTAATTCAAATATAAAATTTATAACAAATTTAGGAAATATATTTCAATCAACAATTTCTAATTAAATTTACCAATTAATTTCTCAATTTTATTTAATAAATCATTTATATTTTTTAAAGTAAAAAGATTTAAACCATAAACATTAATAATATTATAAAGATTTTGATCTGAAATTTCTTGATATGTTATTATAACTATTTCAATACTTGATAAATCCATTTTCCTTACATAAGAACTCATTAAATATTCTAAAGTTAATTTATCAACAAAATCAATAGCAACTTTTACTTGATCATTTTTAATTAAAACTAAACTAAGTTTATGTAAAATTCCAGAATTTCCTTTTAATATTTCATTTTCTTTAACTTTAAAACCATTTTTTGAAGCTAATTCTTTAATTAATAAAATTGGTTCAATTTTTAACTTTAATTCTTCTATTTTTTTCTCTACAACTTTATACTGATATAAAGGAGCAGTTTCCGAATTTGCAATGGTAAAAATATTACCGCAGTTTGTGCATTGAAAAAAAATTGAAGGAGTAATAAAAGTCTGATTGCAACTTAAGCATTTATACGTTTGACCCATATTTCTTAAATTACTTTTATTAGCATCTTTTAAACAAAGAGGACATCTATTTCCTTCAAATAAATCATCTAATCCAGTAAAACCACATTGATCATGTTTAAAGATGTATTTTACTTTTATATCCATACTATTACAATAAGGACATTTAAGAATTCCAAGTACATTAAGAGATTTGCACGATGGACATCTTACAGCCTTTAATAATAACTCAGAAGAAAGCAATCCTTCTTCTTCCAATTTTTCTAAAACTTCAACATCAGCATCTTTCAAACCTGCAAGCTTTAAAATTGGATAAACAACTCTACCATTTTCAACAGTGGGAGTAATAACCTTAACATTATTCAATATAATATAATCTACCAATATCCTTTTTCTTCTTTCGATTTCCACTATGTTGATATTTAAATTTTTTATATATTAATATTTAGAGGGGCCGGTAGTCTAGAGGATTATGACGTAGGCCTGCGGAGCCTATGGTCGTGGGTTCGAATCCCACCCGGCCCGTAGCTAAAAAATTTTGTTTGCTTCAACACGTTTTTATACTTTAAATTTACTTATTATTTTAAATGAAAGTAATAAAAGTAGATAAAGATTCAAGAGAATTACTTAGAGAGCTTTTAAATGACCTAGAAAAAGATACTGTAATTTATCTTGCAAGATTTCCTGAACCAATAGGAGAATTAAGATACAGAGATATGTTAAAGAAAATGTTTTTAAGTACAGGTAAATGTTTAGCTATAGTTTGGTTAGTTTTTGAAAATAATATAAGAAAAATATATTCATTCTTAATTTCTGCAGAATTAAAAGAAGGAGAAGTTAACGATATATTAGAATTATCTGGATATGTGTCTGGAAGTTTAATAGAAGAAATTAACGATGAAAAAATTTACAAGCAATATAAAGAAACAAGATATTTAAATGGAAAGGAAATTTTGTTTTATTTAGAAGAAGTTGGTAATAAATATAGAGATAGGGAAATAAAGGCTACGATAAAAAGCGCTTTAAAACAAGAAGTTGGATGAAATTTAAAGCTTTAGCTATAGATGTTGACGGTGTAATTACAAAAATTCATAGTGCATGGAGATATGTGCATGAATGTTTAAATGTTCAAGATAAAGCTAAAATAAATGCCGAGCTATATTATAACAAAAAAATTTCCTATTATAAATGGGCTGAACTAGATATAAAGCTTTGGGGTAAAATAAGTTATGATGAATTAATTAAATTATTTGAAAAAGTAGAAATAAGGGACTATTGCAAAGAATTTTTTGATTTTTTAAGGAATAAAAAAATTAAAGTAATAGCTATAAGCGGAGGATTAACTCCTTTATTGGAAACATTAGCTAAAAAGCTTCACTTTGATCATTATGTAGCCAATGATCTATATTTTGATAATGAAGGAAAATTGAATGGAAAATTTAAAATAAACGTTACACCAACAAATAAAGGAAAAGTTTTAGCTAATATTTTATACAAATTAGGAATAAATAATAGAGAGAGCATTGGAATAGGAGATAGCGATTTTGATATTCCTATGCTTAAAATTTGCGGATATAAAATTGCATTTAATCCAAAGAATGAAAAATTGATTAAAATTGCAGATGAAGTAATTTATTCAGATACTTTTTATGAATTATATGAAAAAATTAGGAAAATTTTAAACTATTAAACGACTCTTATTCTTGTTTTTACAGAAATTTTAGATGCTGCCTTTTTTAAAGCTCTTTTTGCCAATTCAATTGCTGAAGGATCGCACCTTATATATAAAATAACATCTCCTTTATTAACAATTGCAGCAGTACCTATAGGTTTTCCAAAAGCTAATCTCATTCCTTCTTGAAGTCTATCTGCACCAGCCATAGCGAGCATTTTATTTTCCCTTAATATATGATGGGGATATTTGTTAACTTTTAAATGGTAATTTTGCTGACCAATAGTTTCCATTTCTTTGTTTGCTATCATTCTTGCTGCATCTAAAGCATTGCTTCTAACCAATCCGTCTTCTAAAGCATAAAGTTCAACTCTTGATTTAAAATTTCCAGAAGGATTTCCAAAATCATATCTCGTTAGCTTAGGAGGAGGAGCTCCCTTAATATACTCTTTTCTAGTGTAAGGCATTGTATCTAATTTACTATAACATCTTCCAGGTCTCAAAGGCATAGTATTAGTATATAGAAATATTAATAAAAAATTTATCTTTTAGTATTTGTGAGAATTGTTTTAGTCGAACCAAGCTATGAATTTAATATTGGAATGGCAGCAAGATGTATGAAAAATTTCAATTTTAAAGAGCTTTATATAGTTAATCCAGAAAGCTTTGGAGATATCGCAATAAAGTTTTCCTCCCATGCTGCAGATATTTTGCAAAACTGCAAAATAGTAAAAACATTGGATGAAGCAATAAGTGATGTTGATTTAGTAATTGGTACAACTTCTAATATTGGATCTGAAAGAAATTTAAGAAGAATAGCTATTCCTGTTACAGAAGTTAAAAATGTTTTAAAAGGTAAAGTTGCTGTATTGTTTGGTAATGAAAGAACTGGTTTAAAAAATGAACAAATAGATAAATGCGATATTCTAACATACATTCCGACTTCTGATGAATATCCTTCAATGAATTTATCCCATGCTTTAGCAGTTTTTTTATATGAAATAAGAAGGGATGAAAAAATTAGAACTGTTAATTACGAGATAGCTACAAAAGAAGATAAAGAAATGATAATGAAGTTTTTAAATGAAATGTTAACTTTAACAGGACTAAAAGGAATAAAATTAGAACATAGTTTAATAGTTTTTAAAAGACTCCTAGATAGAGCTTATTTATCAAAAAGAGAGGCAAAAACGATTCTTGGAACTTTTGCAAGAATAAGAAATAGATTGTTAGAAAAGGAAAGAAAAATTGCTTCTCTTGAAAGTGCTTCTGAAAACATTTCCCAAGGTTAATGGTAAGCTTAAAAAAACAAGTAGCTATACTTCTTAGAGATCTAAAATTAAAAACAAGACCGATTGTTAAGTTGGAACAGTATGAGTTGAGTTCAGAAGAGGCAAGCAAATTTATGTATAATGTTTTTATTCATATAAACAAAGGAGAATTTTTGGATGCTGGTTGTGGTTCTGGAATGTTAACTTTAGCAGGAATATTAATGGGCATAAATAACATCATAGCTGTTGATATCGATAAAGAAGCCTTACTTAATTTAAAGTATAACTTGAGTAAAATAAATAAAGAGCATATAATAGATATAATCCAAGCAGATTTTTTAAAATTCAATTTGAGAAGAAAAATAGATTGTGTTTTTATGAACCCTCCTTTCGGAACAAAATATAGACATATGGATAGAAAATTCTTGGAGAAAGCATTCGAGGTTTCAAATAAAATATTTTCTTTACATAAAAGTGGAAATTTTAAGTTCTTTTTAAATTTGGCTAAAAAGTATGGTTTTAAATTAAAATTGGTAGATACTTTTGAAATTATGTTAAAACAAACAATGAAATTTCATAGAAAAAGAAAATATTATGTATCGGTAGATCAATACTATTTTATTAATGAGTGAAAAAGATAAACCGATAATATTACCTGGCGATAAGATTTCTTCAATAGAAGAGTATATTCCTGGCGAAGGAACTTTTGAAGAAAACGGAAATATCTATGCAGGAATTGGTGGACTTTTAAGAATTGATCATAAGAATAGAAAGGTAGATATACAAAATTTTAAACTTACTAGACATTCATTAAAGAAGGGTTATAAAGTAATAGGAATTGTAAAAAATATAATAAGAAATATCGCTGAGATAGAAATTGCATACATCGAAGATTCTAGAACAGAAACTAAATTGACTGCTTATCTTCCAATAAAAATAGGTAAAAACAGAGAGAATTTTCCATTAAAAATAGGCGATTATATAAGGGCTAAAGTTATATCAGTTTCAAATTTTCCTCTACTTTCAATTAGAGATAAAGAAACAGGAATAATTTATTCAGAATGTAATAAATGCGGAAAAGAATTTTATTTATCAAAAGATGAGAAAATCTTGATTTGTAAAGAGTGCAATAACAAAAGAAATGCTTCAAAAGTTAGTTTAAAATACTTATTAAGAGAAAAATAAAAAATATGGAAGTAATAGTAAAGGAAAAAACAGAAAATTCCCTATTATTAACATTTAAAGGAGTCGATCTAGGCTTCTTTTACCTTTTATCAAGAGAATTATTAGAAGATAAAAATGTAGCAAATGCATGGGCAAGAAAACCCCACCTCTTAATAGATGAGGTTGAATTTTTTGTAGCAACAAAAGAAGGTGATGCTTTAAAAATAGTTGAAGAGAAAATTAGCGAAATTCAAAAGAAATTCTTAAAAATAAAAAAGGATGTAGAAAAAATTGCAAAAATTTAAAATACCAAAGTTTGAAGCGAGACTTTACTGTGGTATTTTTAAAAAAATAAATTCTAAATTAATTTTAGTTACATTAATTTATAGAGCAGGATATATAGATGATATAGAAATGTTTTATGTTAAAGATAATCCTATAGATTTTTTAAAAATTAAATTAAAAGAAAGTAAACATTTTGCCCAAATAAGATATGTTTTTTTAATTATAGATCAATTATTATTTAATTTAAAAAACTTTAACAATTTTCCTAAACCTTTAATAATTAAAACTAAGAAGAAAATTTTATTAAAAAATGTTTCCAAACAAGAATATGAAACATTAAAATCAAGAGGGTATTTGAAGCATAGTTTAAATATTTTAAAAGTAATATTAAAAATATTCAATCATGAAATTTTGTCCTAAATGCAAAAATTTACTCTTGCCAGATCATCAAAGAAAAGTATTAAAATGTAGAGTATGTGACTATGAAGAGTCGATAACAAAAAATACTAAGTATGTAATATCTGGCAAAGTAAACAAAACAAGTAAAGAGATTGTATTCATAGATGAAACAAAGGGTTTAAATCTACCAACAATTGAAGTAGAGTGCCCCAAATGTCATAATAATCTTGCTTATTGGTGGATAATTCAAACAAGAAGAGCTGACGAGCCCCCTACAACTTTTTATAAATGTGTTAAATGCAAATATAGTTGGCGGGATTATAAGTAGGATTTTAAAAAATTATTTAAAAGAAATTTAGTTCTAACTTCCTCTAAACTCTGAAAGGCGAGTTTTCATTTTTAAATATAATTTTTTATTATTAGTGTAGAAATATTATTTGAATATGTTAAAAATAGAACTTGACGATGCAAAGCTCTGGTTACAGATATTAGAAGCAATAAAAGATATAGTTGAAGAAACAATTTTCATAGCTACGCCAAATGAGCTCACATTAAGAGCTATGGACAGCGCTAAGGTAGCTATGGTAGATCTACGTTTGCCCTCAATGTTTTTTGCAAATTATCAAACAGAAAAAGAAGAAGTAAAAATTGGCTTTTCCATAGTAGACATGGTTAAGACTTTGAAAGGAATAAAGAAAGGTTATAGATTAACAATTGATGTTACAGAAGATAATTTGCTCAAACTTACATTTCTCGGAAAAGGAACCCACGTATTTGAATTTCCTCTTTTAGATATTACAACAGAAACATTACCGACTCTTAAATTAAAATTTGATTCAAGAATAAAAATCGAAACTGATTTATTATATGATACCGTAAAAAATCTAGAAAAATTTAGCGATTACTTAATTTTTAAAGCTTATCCAGACAAATTTGTCATTAACGCAAGAAGTGAAAAGGGAAGAGCAAACTCTGAATTTACTAGAGATGATCTAATAGCTATAGAAGTAGAAAAGGAAAGCATAACAGGATATTCAACTGAGTATTTATTAAATATACTTGGAAAAAGTGAATTATCTGAAGTTACAATATTAGAATTTTCAACAAAGAATCCTTTAAAAGTAACTTATCCATTAGTAAACGAAGGAGAATTTGTATATTATTTGGCTCCTAGAACTGAAATCGAATAATTAATTGAAAAATATATTTTTCAATTAAAAAATTATTACTAAAACAATTTAATATAGCAAATTGTGATAGCAAATTTATCTTTACTTGCTCAATATCCTTTTTTACGTTCGTTAGCTAAATATTTAGAAGAAATTCATTTTGATTTTGAAGAAATAATTAAAATAAAAGACCCAATATATTGGAAAGCTTTAGAAAGAATTAAAAAATATGCTGAAAATAGAAAACTTGAGTATGAAGAAGATCCCTATAATGAGATTTCTATATTTTTAGTTTCTTTATATCTTGCTTCTCAACTAGGAAGCTTTTTCATAAAAAAATTTGCTGACATAGAATCTAAAAGAATAGCAAAGAAATTAATCAATGAAAAATTTGAAACAATATTGTACATAGCAAAAGATTTTTTAAGCGAAAAAATTTCTGTAGAAAACTTAAAGAAGGATTTTGAAGAAATAAAATTAATATCCTTACCTTTAACAGAATACTTACAATATGCTTCCCACTTTAGCGGATATAAATGGAGTTTAACCTTTAAGGAAATTAAAGACGGAAAAGTTCTTTTAAATTTAAAAGACATAGTTAGAATAATTGAAGAAAAGTATAGGCAATGGTTAATTATAAAATGTGAAGAATTGAGTTCATTGGTTTATCCTGAAGTTATCGAAGACCTAAAAGATATAAAATTGGAAAAATTCAAAATAATTGAAACAACTAAATATGAAGGAGAAGATCCTCCTTGCATGAGAATTCTTTTACAAGAAATTAAAGAAGGGAAAAAAATTACGCATATAGGAAGATTTGCTCTTGTAACTTATCTAAGAGTAAAGGGTTGGAGTGTGGAAGACATAATTAATTTATTTAGAACTTTGCCTGATTTTAAAGAAGATATTACTAGATATCAAATTGAACATATATTTGGTTTAAGAGGTGGAAGAAAGGTTTATTCTGTACCTAGCTGTTTAACAATGAAGGTAGCTAATCTTTGTTTTCCTGAAAGTCCATATTGTGATAATATTAAGCATCCTTTGCAGTTTAAGCAAAAAAATAAATGGAAACAAAAATAAAATCATTATTTTCAAGCTATTATTATAGACTTAGAGAAGAAGATATAATTGTAAAAGAATTAAATAAAAGAGAGTTTGCTATTTGGGAATTTAATTCGGATACATTAACTAGACATTTAGCCTTTGAAAATTCCTTAAGTCTTAAAAAAGAACTAATAAAAAAGGTTCCTTTGCATGTATATTATTCAGCAGCAGTATATGAATTTCCTTCAATGAAACAAATGGAAGCTAAGCACTTAAAATATGTTGATTTGATCTTTGACATAGATGTCGATCATATTAATACTGAATGCAAGAAGGTCCATGATTTATGGATTTGCAAAAATTGCAAAAAAATTTCTACAGGATTTGTTGAGAAATGTGACGTATGCGGGAGTTTAACAATAGATAGAAAAAGTTTTGTGTGTAATGAATGTATAAATTTCGCAAAAGAAGAAGTTTTTAAACTTGTAGATGATTTTTTGGCTACAGATTTAGGAATATCAAAAGAAGAAATATTAATAGTATTTTCAGGCAATAGAGGATACCATGTACATGTTTTCAATGAGGATTTTAGAAAAATAGATTCTAAAGCAAGAAATATGATTGTAGATTATATTAAAGGTACATCCTTTAAGCTGTATTTTCATAATTTCTTAGTAAAAAATAACTATAAATTTAAAGGAATAAACTCCTTTGGGTTCTCAAATAGATTAAGCGAAAAAATTTATGAAGAATTAAACAAACTTGATGAGGAAAAACTAAATAAATTAGGATTAAATGAGAAAAAGGTAAAATTGTTTTTGAATAAAAAACAGAAATATTTGTATTCTCTAACCAAATATAAATCCGATTATTCCTTTTTAAAAATACTTGAACCTTTATCAAAAGATCTGCTAAACAAATGGATCTCCGATATAACAGTAAATATAGATGAAAGAGTAACAGTTGATATGCATAGATTGATAAGATTACCCAATTCTCTTCATGGAAAAACAGCCCTTAGAGTTTGCCCCTTGTCTTATAATGAACTTGAAAAATTTGAACCTTATAATGATGCGATAGCTATAACTAAAGGTTCAGCAAAAGTTTCCTTTAAAATAAAGAGAGAATATCCTAAAATTACAATGAAGAATGAAGAGTATGAGTTAAATCAAATAGAAGGAAAAGAAATACCGATATATTTAGCATTATATTTATATTTGAATGGCTATGTCACAATCAACGAATTATTTCTATAGTTATTTAAAGAAAAAGCTTGAAGAGGAAAGAAGCAAAAAAGAATTACTAGAACTTAATAGTGATTTCTATAATTTTATCAGAGAAATTTTAAAGTCGCAAGAGAAAAAGCCAGTTAAAATAGAAGACAAAATAGATAACTTAGAAAAAAAGTTTGCCAAATATGCTTTAAGAATTATTCTTAAAGAAAGATTAAAAAAAATAAACAATTATTTCGAAACTGGTATTCTTAATCCTTCTGTTGTAGAAATGCTTAAAAATTTAGAAAATAAGATAATTAAGAAACAAGCTGAAAAAATGACCTTATTATATGTAATTTCAAAAGAAAATATACCTGAATTTTTAGCTCCTGACGGATATTATTATGGGCCTTTTAAAGAAGGAGATATAATTTTTATACCAGAAGATATAACTAATATATTAATAAATAAGAAGTTAGCTTTGAGGATGGATAAAGATGAAAGTACCTGAATTAATTGTTACATATTGCCCAAGATGTAATGCACATACAGAGCATAGCGTAGAATTGTATAAAGCAGGTAAAAGGAGAACATTGGCTGAAGGACAAAGAAGATATTTAAGGAAAAATTTAGGTTATGGAAGTAAAAGAACAGCTGAACAAAAAAGATTTGCAAAGGTAACAAAAAAACAAACCTTAAAATTGAAATGCAAGAAATGTAAATATATTTTGCACAGGAAAGGTATTCGACTTAAAAAACTTGAAATAATTAAAAAGTAATATGGTAAAGAAAAGACACGAAATTATTCCAAGACCCAAAAGTTCCTTTATAAAAGTAAGATGTATAAAATGTACTTTTGAACAAATAACCTTTGATCATGCTACTACAATAGTTAGATGTAAAAATTGTAATGAAATTCTTTTAATTCCCACAGGAGGAAAAGCTATAATAAAGGGTGAAATTGTAGCAAAATATGGCTGAAGAGGAAACCTTACCTTCTATAGGCTCTTTGGTTGTTTGTACTGCAACAAAAGTATTGGAGCATGGAGCATACTTTAAACTAGACGAATACAAAAATATTGAAGGATACATGCCTATAGGAGAAGTCTCTTCTACAAGAGTATTCGATATAAATGATGTAATAAAAGTAGGACACCGATATGTTTGTAAAGTTATAAGAGTTTTTCCTGCAAAGATGCAGGTTGATATATCTTTAAAGAGAGTAACAGAAAAAGAAAAAAGAGATAAACTTATAGAATGGAAGAGAAAACAAAGGGCTTTAAAACTAATAGAAATAGTTTCCAACAAAATTAAATATGAAAAAGAAAAAATTATTAAAGAATTAAAACCTCTTTTGGAACATAAATTTGGAGAACTATTTTCAATTTTTGAAGCTTTAGCCAAAGAAGGAGAAAGCGTTATAGAGGGAGTAAATTTACCTATAGAAATTAAAAAAGAATTAGTAAGTGTAGCAAAAGAGCATATTAAAATACCTAAGGCTGAAGTAAGAGGGGAATTTTCTTTAACTTCTTTCCACCGTAGCGGAGTAAATGTTATAAAAGATATGATAAATAAAGCTGAAAGTAATTTAAAAGATCTACGCGGTTTGATAAATACAGAAATTAGTTATTTAGGTGGGGGAAGATATTTATTAGTAATTACTGCTGATAATTACAAAGTAGCAGAAGAAGCGTTTAATAAGTTTATGTCTACTTTAAGTAATCTTTCTAATCAACAAAAAGCCATATTTTCCTTTAAAAAAGTTCAATGATCTTAAAATGTAATAATTGCAGCAGGTACACAATTTTGGATAAATGTCCAGAATGTAATTCTAATGAACTAATTAATCCGCATCCTCCAAAATTTTCTCCTCAGGATAAATACTTAAGGATAAAGTTTTATGCTATATTAGAAAGGAAAAAGAAAATTTAACCTCTGGCTTTCTCTGGGTAGTTTATTTTATAAACCATTACATAACCATTTGGTGAATGATAGACTAAAGTAAAGTAAATTGGAGGTCCAATTTTAAGATCTTCTATTTGTTGCGGATATCTTTCCCTTAGTCCTGGTATTTTATAAAATATTAACTTATAAATTAAAGCTTGTTTTCCTTTTTCACCTGTAGGTAAACTTAAGAATATGTTCTGAAAACCTATATTAACTTGTGTTTGATTTAAATATAACCTTCTTACAGTTGCATCGTCATAGTTAAATGCTATTCTTATCATCCAATAGCTTTTCTCAAGATCGCCTCCTATAGGTATCCAAACTCCTCCCCCTATGTTGACAAATTGTTCATAAACTAGAACATAGCTTGCATTAAGTTGCCTAAATATTTTAATAGATTCATTTTCATCACTTACTAAAGCTTTAGCTATTAAATTTATCTGAGTGAAATTATAATTAGCATTATCTGCAACATTAACCTTCCCCCCAAGAACCCTAATCCAATATCCATAATCCCACCATGAAGCTACAACAGTTCCTTCAGGTATATTATCCCTCATCCAGCTAAAGGTTGCTACCCAATCATTTACTACTTCACCTTGTTCGCCACTTAGTAAACTTTGAGGATTAGAAGCAACAGTTACAGCGTTAGGAGTAATAAGGAAAAGATTTAATAATAATATTATAAATAATATTAGCAAAGTTGCAGCTGAAGTGGAGGTTGGCAAGCCTTTAAGTAATCTTATTCTTTTTCTTTCCAAAAATGTTTCTTTCTTTAATTTTACTGCTTCAAAATATGAAAGTAAAATTGTTGAAAAAGCTATTGAAGAAATTAAAACTACAGGTTGGGCTGATAACATAAATAATCTATTTACAGTAGCTGTTGCATGAATGGAAGTTAATCCCATTAATATTAAAAATATATCATGCTCCTTTGCTCTTTTGGCTATAATAAAGAAACCTAATGGTAAAAATACAAACAATATTCCAAAATTAATAAAGAATTGAACCCATGTTGTAGCTGCATGTTCACCAACTGACTCGATCCAAGGATTACCTGATTTTGCAAAGGGATTTAGAACCATAATAAATTTATCGTATATACCTTTAATTATTCCCATTTGTTGTAGCAAATAGCTTAAACCTAAACCAGATAAAACTATAATTATTAAAGAAAATGCAATTTTAATTTTTGATAACTTAGTTAAATATGAATAAATAAAGATCAAAACGTAAGTTATCAAAGCTAAAAAGGCAAATTGACTAGTTATGAAAAAGGAAGAAGTTTTAGGTAAAAGAATCAAAGTAATTATTGGCATAGTCATTCCTATTAAGTATGTCTTTCTTATTCTTTCATTAAATTTACCTAAAAGCATTAAAGCTAGAGTAGCCAAAGCAAATAAATTAACTAAATAAGTGTAAGCTCCCCATGTAATGCATACTAAAGATAATGATAAGCCAACTAATATTGGCCATTTCAAAGAATCTGATTTCAAAGATTTAATAAATCCATAAATGAATAATGCAATATAAATTTGAGATATACTATCATCATCGTAGAATCCATATACTGTTCTACCTACAGTTGCAGCTGCAACAGCAAAAAAGAAAGAAGCAAGAAGTCCTGTAACTTTATTATGAAGTTCTTTTCCTATAAAATATAACAGTACTGTAGTTATAGCTGCAGAAAAAGGCGGAATTAATCCAGTTACAAACATTAATGGTAAGTTAATCCCTAAACTCTTTATTATTAAATATACAAAAGCCCCTACAAAAGCTACTCCAGGATAAGATGTAGCAGGTATATCTCTTCCTGTAGGATACCACATTGTTTTATCTACTCCAGAGAAGAACCATTCAATAAAACCATACCATCCCCTTTCAACGATCCATGAAGCAAGAAAATATTGATAATATGGATCAAATTCGTTTAAATAAATTCCATATTTTAAAGGAAGAAGCCTTACAGATAACGCTATTGTGAAGTTTACTGCCAATATAATAAGTATTAAAAGATTTTCTAAATTAGGTTTGGGAACCTTTTCTGTTATTTTTCTTAAAGGTCTAAATAATGATTTTATTTTTTTCCTAATAGCCATTACATAAATAAAGATAAATATGTTTTATATTTTTTTATCTTTATGGAAAGATATCACCCAACAGATAGAAGATATACCAAAGATCATGAATGGGCTTATAAAGAAAATGGATTAATTCTAGTAGGAATTACATGGTATGCCCAATCAAAATTAAAAGATATAGTTTATGTTGAATTACCTAAGGTAGGTAGAAAAATAAATAAAGGAGAAACTATTGCTGTTGTTGAATCCGTTAAAACAGCTTCAGATGTTTATTCACCTGTATCAGGTGAAATAGTTGATGTAAATAAAGAACTAGAAAGTAAACCTGAGTTAATAAACCAAGACCCTTATGGTAAAGGATGGATGGTAAAAATTAAACCTTCAAACCTTGAAAAAGAATGGAATGAACTTCTTGAAGCTAGCGAATATATAAAATTAATTTCTACTTAAAGTTTTTCTCTTAAAAATACCTAAATAAATAGTTTGATTTTTTATTACCTTAAACCATGTATCATAAGCTATATCCAGCTGTTTTTTCATTTCCTCAACAGTTTTTGCGTTTTGACAATTATAAAGCATATATTCTATTATTGCTTTAGCATGATCAAGGTCGTTTAGATCCTTTAATTCAAGTCCTTTTTCTTTAACTATTTTAAAACTTTTTTCAATATTAAAAACATAAACTGGTCTTCTCCTAAAACTAGTAATAATTACATAGAAGGTACCTAATATTACCAACCAAAATGAAATAGTTAAAATATATTCAATTTTTATTGATTCATAAACTACATATAAAATGCCTGCAAAAAATATTGCCAATAATCCTGGAACAGGATTCAATTTTTTAATTACAGTAAAAGGATCTAAAAATACTAGATCATAAAACAGGCTAAGCAAAAATAATCTTTGAAATTGTTTTAGCCACTCTCTTTGCTCTCTTTTCACAAATTTTAAATACAAATTCAAAATAATTTTTTTTATGGTTATAAGTAAGTTAACAAAGAAATTCGAGGGGTTCAATAAATTTTATAATAATTTGGTAAAAATCATAAGTAATATTTTGCCTTATACTATAGCTGTTTTAATTATATTGTATTTAGCAGGGTTTATATTTATAATTACACAAAATCCTTTACCTTATATAGCACAACAAAACCAGCCAATATCAATATTTTATCCTAGAGGCAGCTCACAGCAAACAATATTAGAAGGATTTGCGATTTTCTTTATTTTAGTTATCTTATTTTCTTCGCTATTAATAATGTATCAAACAGCAACAAAGAAATATTATACTACTTCCCCGGTTATAGTGTTATCACTTGCTCTTTTTATTTTCTTTGTATTATTTTTAGTACTAATAACTATTTTAACATCTAAATTTAGTGTTTAAAAAGTTTAAATTAATTCGAAGACCTAAATTTAAAAATAATATAATCAATTAAAGAAATAACGAAAGGAAGAAAAATAAAGAAAAATATCATATAAGTTATTTCAGGATTAACTTCATATAATAGAATTTTTCCAGTTTCATAATAATAGTAGATGGCATACAAGGAAAAACCAAAAAGAATTATACCTGTGATTGCTAAGACTACAATTTTTGTTTTTCTAATATTTTCTTCCATGCAATAAAATTTAAATATTAATTTCTTATATTAATTTCTTTGATTATGTCTGCTCCTACACAAGGAATTCCTGTCTTAATTCTAAAAGAGGGAACGAAAAGAACCGTTGGTAGAGAAGCATATGATGTCACAATTGCAGCTGCCAAAGCTTTAGCAGAAGTATTAAAAACAAGCCTAGGTCCTAGAGGAATGGATAAAATGCTAATTGATAGTTTAGGAGATGTAACAATAACAGGAGATGGAGCTACAATACTAAAAGAGATGGAAATTCAACATCCTGCAGCTAAAATGCTAGTTGAGGTAGCTAAAGCTCAAGATACTGAAGTAGGTGATGGAACAACAACTGTAGTTATTTTAGCTGGTGAATTGCTAAAGAAAGCCGAGGAATTGCTCCTACAAAACGTTCATCCTGTTATGATAATTGATGGTTACAGGAAAGCTATGGAATTTGCATTAAAAGAGATTGAAAAATTAACGGTGCCTGTATCGATAAATGATTATGATCTAATTAAATCTGCTGCTATAACTTCAATGTATAGCAAAGCAATTAGCGAATACAAAGAAAAATTAGCAGATATTGCGTTAAAAGCGTGCTTAAAGGTTACTGAACAAGTAGGAAATAAGTATAAAGTAAATGTTGATTATGTAAAAATTGAAAAAAGAAAAGGAAGATCTTTAGATGAAACAGAACTTATAAACGGTATAGTAATTGATAAAGAAGTTGTTCATAGCGGAATGCCAAAGTTGGTAAAGAATGCAAAAATAGCAGTGATCAACGCTCCTTTGGAAATTGAAAAAACTGAGATAACTTCTAAGATTAGCATAACATCTCCTGAGCAAATGAAAGCATTTTTAGATGAAGAAACTAGAATACTAAATAAAATGGTAGAAAAGATAGTTTCAGCAGGTGCGAATGTTGTAATATGTCAAAAGGGAATTGATGATGTTGCACAATATTTATTAAAGAAAAAGAATATCCTTGCAGTAAGACGGGTTAAAGAGAGCGATATAGAAAAAATTGCTAAAGCAACAGGCGCTAAAATAGTTACAAATATTGATGATTTAACAGCTGATGACTTAGGCTATGCAGGAGTAGTTGAAGAAAGGAAAATTGGTGAAGAAAAGATGATATTTATAGAAGATTGTAAGGATCCTAGAGCTGTAACAATTTTAGTAAGAGGTGCTTCTGAAATGATAGTAGATGAAGCTGAAAGAGCTTTACATGATGCAATTTATGTTATTAAAAATGTAATAGAAACTGGAAAACTAGTATATGGAGGTGGAGCAATTGAAATAAGTTTAGCTAATAAAATTAGAGAATTCGCAACTACACTACCAAGTAAAGAACAATTGGCTGCATTAAAATATGCTGAAGCAATTGAAGTAATACCTACTATATTAGCAGAAACAGCAGGCATGGATCCTTTGGAAGTATTAGTTAATTTGAAATCTTACCATGCTAAAGGAGAAATCCATTATGGTATAAACGTATTAGAAGGAAAAGTTTCTAGTATGCAAGAATTAAAAATTTATGATCCTGCAAATGTTAAAATACAAGCTTTGAAAGCAGCAACAGAGGCAGCAATAATGTTATTACGTATAGATGATATTATTGCAGCCTCTCCTCCTAAAGAGAAAGAAAAGAAGGGTGCCGAAGAAGAAAAAACTCCACCAGTCTACTAATAAAATAACTTTGATAAAAGTGTGGAAAGACCCTAAAGGCCCAAATTTTTTGACCAAATACGAAAGAGCTAAAATAATTGGACTAAGAGCAAAACAGCTAAGTGATGGAGCTCCACCTTTAATTGATGTTCCTCCTGATGTTACAGATCCGATAAAAATTGCTGAATTGGAATTAAAAGCTAACAAAATTCCAATATTAATAAAAAGAATTTCTAGTAATAGAGAATATATAATAAAATTGGAAGAAATTAATAAGTAGACTAAGCCTTTCCTATAACAATCTCTTTTTTATCTGTTACTGTTATTATAACTTCTTCACCGATATCTGGCTTATTTTCTATTTTTTCCCATTCTTCTTCCTTAAGTATTAATATCATTCTTGAAAATAAGGTATACTGAATAGGTAAGATACTTCTCAAAGTTTGTTGGATGGCAGGTATTAACCATTGCAAAGAAGATTCATCTCTACTAGCTATTGAAGGCGGCCTTTCTCTTTCTTGAGCAAATTCCAATCTTACATACCATTCGTTATTTTCTTTAAACATATTCTTAGATATCAAAATAGTTTTAAATGAAATGCTCATAAAAAGAAATTAAGATAACATTTTAATATATTTAGCATATTATTAAAATAATGGGATTACGCATTCCTCCGATCAAAGTAAAATATTTAATAGAAAATCCTAACGTTATACGTGAAATAATGAATTTGATTGAGGAAGTTAAAAAAGAGCCTACAAAGTTTCCAAGAAAATTAATTTATTTAGCAGGTGGATGGCCTCAAGATCCTCCACCTCCTTTAATTAAAAAAATTATGACAAACATAGTGGAGGATGAGGAAAAATTTTTGAGAACTGTACAGTATGGACCAACAAGAGGGTTAACTGAAACATTAGAAGCAATTGTACTCTATGAGGAAGAAATGTTTAATCGGAGAATAAGCGAGGAAAATATTTTTATGGGTAATGGAAGTACAGAGTTAACATTTTCGCTTCTTAATACCATTTTAGATGATGATAGCGAAATTATTCTTACAAGGCCTCATTATTTAAATTATTTAAGACAAATAATTTTAGCTACGAATCCATCGATAAAGATAAAATATTGGGATTTAGTTCAAGATTATGAATACGATCCTTCATTGGATAAATTACAAAACTTAATAACAAATAAAACATCGTTAATCCTTTTAACTTCACCAGGAAATCCAGACGCTCAAATATTAAGTGATGAAACATACAAAGGAATTATTGAAATAGCTAAAGATAAAGGAATATTTGTAGTCACAGATATTGCTTATAGAGGATTCTGGTATTATAGAAAACCTCAATATTTTTCTAAGGATATTGAAGAAAACGAAATAATAATATGTACTTTTTCAAAGGAATTAAGAATACCTGGATTAAGAATAGCCTATATTTTAACTAATAATAAGGAAATTTTAAGAAGATTAGAAGTAATTGAACAAACAATTAATCTTTGTCCAAATAATTTCTCACAAAAAATAATAGCTGAATTGTTAGGAAATAAAGAAAATATAAAAATTGTGAGCGAATTTATTGAAAAAGGTCGCTTATTATATAAACGAATTTCTGAATTTACTTATGAAAACATAAAAAATCTTGAAGGAATATATACTTTAAAACCTGAAGCTGGATTTTATGTATTCTTTAACCATGAGAAAATAGAAAGAAATTCCAAAAAATTCTGTGGCGATTTACTATTAAAAAAACAAGTTGCTCTTGCTCCAGGTTATGATTTTGGCTTGGATGGATGGACAAGATTATCTTTTTCTTCAGCAGTACTAAATCCTGAAATAATAAAGGAAGGTATAGCAAGAATTAACGAATTTATAACGGAAGAAAAACAAATAAAAGAAATTCTAGAATAACGATACATTTATATAACATTTCTATTAATTTTTTACATACAAGGTGAAAATATGAGTAGCAGCGAAGTACCAACCGTGGCACCTGAAGCACCTAAGAAGAAAACAGGTACAATTCCAGAAAACACGGTTTATGTCGGCAAGAAACCGATCATGGGATACGTTGTAGCAGCTTTAATGCAATTCCAAAGAGGCGGAAGCAAAGCTATTTTAAAAGCTAGAGGAAGAAATATATCAAGAGCCGTAGATGTTGCAGAAATTCTTAAAAATAAGTTCTTACCTAATCTTGTAGAAGTAGAAAAAGTAGAAATAGGAACAGAAAGGATCGGAGAAGGTGAAAAAGCAAGGGACGTTTCAGTAATCGAAATACATCTTCAAAAAGTAGCAAAGTAAACCAAAATTTTTTCTTTTTTTATGTTCAATTCTAAAAATTTTTATAAAGGGATTATTGGAACGATAATTTTCGCCTTATTAATTGTTTTTAGTACTTTAATTTACTTTGATCTCAATTTTTATTTTTTAACTGTCTTTTTTCCATTATTTATAATTACTTTTTTAATTACGCCTTATATCAATAAGGAATCAGTTTTATTAGGAGGAATAATTGGCCTAACTGTAAGTTATTCAATAATATTACGTCTAGAACTTGCAATTGTAATTCCAGCATCGATCATAACCTCTTTATTTTTATCATTTTATAGTCAACTATTCATTAAAGAACCTGAAAATAAGAAGCATATTATAAATAATTTATTTTCTATCGTTCTTAATTTAATACCTGTATGTTATCTACTTTCTATATTAAACTCGTTATCTAATCATCCATTCATATCTTCATTTTTATCTCTTTTGTTTACAAATATTGTTATTGTTCCAATCATTGTAAATTTGATAACATATTATTATGGTGTAAAAATAAACAGTTATACGGTAATCTTTAGGGAATTGCCTTCCAGAACTCATTAAAAATTCAATTTCTTTATTTTAAAGTTAATAGTTAAGCTTAGATTGATACGGTGAGCTACTCCCTCGTTTAAGCTGGGAGAAGCATTGCTACCATTTTGAAGAAAATTATCTTTTAAAAATATCTAAGATTTTCTTCCCACCATAATAGCGAGACTTTCATTTTACTTCAAAAAATGAAATAAATTGGTTTAACTATAAGGTTTTCATTTTTGGAAAATTCTTATATCATAAAAAGGAAAATAAAAGTAATGTCTGAGCTAAAACCTGTATATACTTTAAGAGTAACAAGTATAGCTGATATAGCAAGGTTTGCTGCAACAATGCTTACTTTAGGACAACCTGTTTATCTTTTACATTTTAAACATAACAATAAACATTATTATGGTATTTTGGCTATATTCCACGATTATTTTAATTTGAACGGCGTTCCAATATTTTATTACTATGAAGGAGAGGAAGAAGGTAAATATGTATTAGTAAAATTAGATGAGACAGGAGAACATGTAGTTTTTTCAGATAGGACAAGAACAGGCTGGTTATCAATACCTATAGTTTCTTTATATGAAAAACCTGATTTCATAAAACTATGATTTCTCCAATGTAAGGAAAATTCCTGTTTTGATTTTTTCCAAATTTTCCATTCCTTCTATAACTTTTCCTATATTTTCCAAATGATCCTGTTCTTCTTTAGTATATATTACAAGTGATTCATGTAAAGGATCATAGCTAATATCTCCTTTTTGGTGTTTATAGATTTTTCTAGCTGAAGCTTGAGGAATTCCTATTTTAAATAAGATCTTATTACCTAAAATAAAAACTAGAAATTTTGATGGTAAGTTTCTAATTATTTTTTCTACAAGTAAAGGATTACTCCATCTATTTAATTCTAACTTTGATATTATTTCACTATTGGTTTTAACATAAACCGTATATTTTTCAATCTCTTTTTTCAACACTTATCTTTAACCAATATACTAGAAATAAATATGTCGATTTCCCATATATAGTTAAAAAATTCATTAACTCCTTGTAAGATTTCCTTACTATTCTATTTGAAGATTTTGTAATTTTACCTTTAGCGGTGTTAATTAATATTTCAGCTTCTTTTTTATTTAACCCATAAGCTAAGAATATAACATCCTTTAAATTGTTTCTATTAATTTTAAATTCATAAATATCTCTTAATGCATTAATTAAAAACATTGCTTTTGTTCGAATCAAAAGGTTATTTAAATTTACACTTTCAGCCATCTCTATATACTTTTTATAACTTTAGTATTTAAACCACCAACATCCTTTTCTTCATATTCCCACGCACAAATAGTATCCTTTGATATAATAAAGCTATGCCAAGTTAAACTATGTGACGCGTTGCGGATTTTCCTTATCCTTATTTGTTTAACAAGAAAACCTTTTTGTAATAGAATAGGATCGTATCTTAAGTCAAATATACCATCTGCAATATATTCTACTATTTGTTCGAATTCCTCAAATGTTCTTATTCCAAAATGAAGCGAAGCAAAAATAGGAATATTTCTTTTCTTACATATTTCCATTCTTAATACTTTAACCAAATCCAAGGCTTGATTTATTCCGATACTATATGCTATTTCTGTTAAAGAATCAATTATTATTATAATTTTTGGATTTTTGCTAAATAAAGAATCGACTAGAGTTATTATAGAAGATAATATTTCGTTCCATCTTTTATTATGAGATATTATTACAACATTGGTTGAAATTTTATTGTTTGCCAAAGATGGAAAATTCAAGTTATAGGAAAAAAGATCGACGAGGATTACTTTTCCTTGTTCTACATAACTTTTACCATTTTTATTTTGTAATATATACTGGTAAGCTGATAACGGATGTTCATCAGCACATAAATAAATACCAATATATTTTCTTTTTATAAAGGAAAAAAGTATCGAACGTAATATAAAAGACTTCGATATTCCTCCTTCTCCAGAAAAGATTATAAAAGAATTTGAAGGGAAACCTTCAGGTAAAAGTTTATCTAAAAAGTCTATTTTAAATCTTATCTTTTTTATTTTAGAGTTATTAGTTCTTTGAAATTCGCTCATCCAAATATATCTTTATCATCAAAAAATAACCCTTTTAAATTACTAAGAAAAGTATTACTAACGTAATATGAGAATAATTTCAGTTAAATTACCTGAAGCCTATGTTAAAAAGATGGAACAATTTATAAAGGAAGGAAGATTTACAAGTAAAAGTGAGCTTATAAGGTATGCATTATTTGATCTTTTTAGAAAGGAAGAAGCAATAAAAAATGAAAGAGAAAAATTCTTTATAGGACCTTAGAAGGACATCTTTTCAACATTAATATCAGATTTTTCTACCCCGCAATTTATTATTAGAAAACCAAATTTTTTCATTTCATTAATTAAATCTTTACTTGCATTTTCAATATATAATCCTGCAATAGATAAATTATATTCTTTAAGTATTTCCTTTGTGTATTTATTATAATTTAAGATTATATTCATTATTTTGGTTAGATTTTTTAAATATTTAAAATTTTTTTTGTTATAAAGAAAAAGAATAATGTAATCTATTCCTATTTTATTTATATAGTTTATTATATTATTATCAATTTTTTCTACCAATATAGGCAGATTAACTATCGAAACCAAATTTGCTCTGTATGCTTCAGCTACAATTCTAGAAAATTTATCGAAACCAAGTTTCATTATTAAATAAAGATCTAAAATAAGGCCTCCGTAATAAGATTTAAAAACATCGCTAAAAGCTAAAGTAAATTTTGAGAAGTTTTTAATATCTTGAATATAAGCTATCTTTAAATTTTCATTACGAAGATCAACTAAAGTCCTGTTGCTCATAATTTTAATTATTCGAATAAATATTTTAAAAATAATGAGCTCAGAGGATATTATTAAAAAACTTAGAGAGATGCAAATAGGAAATTTAGGTATTTATGGAGATTACCAATTAGAAATAATAAAAAGAGTGCTTGCTATGGAAAAGAAACTAGATATGATTATAAAAAAATTAGAAGAAATAGAAAATATTTTAAAGAAACAAAATGGGTAAAATAAGAGTTGCAGAATGTCCTAATTGCGGTGAAATTTTAGCTTTCTATGCAAGTTACAAAACTAAATTATGTACCAGATGCGGAAAAAGATTCGATGTTTTAAAAAGCAAAATTTATGGAGTATTTGATAATGCATTGAAAGCTTCTGAATTTGTAAAAAAGTTAAAATATTCAAGAAAAAATGCAAGAAAATATAGTTAAAGAAGGTGATAACGTTTTATTAATCCTTCAAGAGGGTAAAAGATATCTAATAAAAGTAAACAAAGGTGAAATATTTCATACTCATAGAGGTTATATCAAGCATGATGAATTGATAAACAAAGAATATGGAAGTTATATAAAATCTAGTTTAAATTATGATTTTTTCATAGCTAAACCTACATTATATGATTTCATAAGAAAAATCCAAAGAAAAACTCAAATAATTTATCCAAAAGATTCAGGCTACATAATTTTAATAGGAAATATTAGTAGCGGTTCTAAAATTGTTGAAATAGGTACAGGTAGTGGAGCTTTAACATGCGTATTAGCAAATGCAGTAAAACCCAATGGTCATGTTTATACTTATGAAATTAAGGAAGAATTCTTAGAAATTGCGAAAAATAACGTTAAAAAACTTAATCTTGAAAACTATGTTACTTTTAAATTAAAAAACGCAATGGAAGGAATTGATGAAAAAGATGTTGATTGCATAATAATAGATATTGCAGATCCTTGGAATTTAATTGGAAAAATTAAAGAAAATCTTAAAGGAGCTGGAATAATAATAATTTTTTGTCTTACTGTATCACAATTGGAAAAAACGTTAAAAGCTTTATATGATAATGATTTCGTAGATATCAACACAGTAGAGATACTCGAAAGAGAATATCAAACAGAATTAAATAAAATAAGGCCAAAAACTAGAATGATAGGTCATACAGGATTTATAATTTGGGCTCGAAGAAAAATAGCTAGAACATAAGTTAAGAAAAAGTACGAAATGAAATGAAGTTTTAATACTAAGCTAATATTAAAATGTTTTATAATGTAATAACCAATATTTAAAAATTTAAAAAATAAAAATCCAATTATTAAAATATATAAAATATCAAATGAATTTATCAAAAATAAATTATTTTGGGAAATTAAATATATTATCAAAAGAAAAAAAGCTAATAATGAATCATTATAGAAAAATAAATTATTTTTAAAATTATATATAAAAATCAGAATAGTAGATGAAATTTGCAGAATAATTAAATAATCTAAAAAATTTATTAAAGCTATAAAATGAAAGAATAAAAATAAATAAATTATAAATATTAAAGATGAAAACAAATTGTTATCATAAAATTTAAATAAATAAAATAAGTAAACCAAGAAAGAGAAAGCTAAAAAATATATTAATATATTAATAGAAAAAGAATCAAAAATTAATCTAGATGCTAAATTTTCATTAGGATCGAAAATGAAAATTACAAATTTTCTTTCAAGAACTTGCCAATACAATCCTATGTTTGGCAGAATTACGAGCAAAATAACCAACAGAAAAAGTGGAAAAGTTATAAAAAAATTAATTAATTTGCTTGTTCTAACTGACTTTGAAGAAAAATTAGATGGCAAGAAAATCACAAATAATAAAATGAAAAATGTAAAAATAATGATAATAAAATTTTGATAATAAATAAAATTTTTAATTAAAGAAAGAAAAATTATTAATAGAAATAATAGAATAAATGACATTTTTATAAAATTATTTTTAAAAGAAAAATAAAAATAAATTGATATACTAATTAAAAATGATATAATTATGTTTTCCATCTTTTAAAGATTATATATATAATTAAAATAATAAACAAAATTAATAAATAAATTTCAATAAAATTTACTCTTAAAAATTTTTCTAAATAAAAATTCTGAATTTCTAACATGAAAAACATGTTAGATTTCAATGAGAGATAAAGTGAGAGAAAAATAGAGGAAGCTAAAATTATTCTTAAAAGCCTAATAATATCCATAAAATTATTAAGAGCTAATTATTATTAAAAAATAAATGAAAAAAGATGAAAATCTTACCGAATGGTTAACAGAGGCAGCTTTTAATGCTAATATTTATGATTATGGCAAATATCCAGTAAAAGGCTGCGGTATCTGGTTACCAAATGGCTTTGAAATTAGGGACAAAGTATTAAGAATAATTAGGGAATTGTTATATAGTACAGGACATAAAGAAGTATTGTTACCTCTTTTAATTCCAAAGGATATGTTAGAAAAAGAAGCAAAACATATAGCTGGATTTTTAGATCAAGTTTATTGGGTTACTAAAGGCGGAGATAAGCAACTTGAAATTGAATTATCATTAAGGCCTACAAGCGAAACACCAATGACATATTATTTTAAAGATCTTATAATTTCCTATAGAGATTTACCATTAAAGGTTTTTCAAATAGTAAGTATATTTAGGTATGAAACAAAAGCAACACATCCATTAATTAGAGTAAGAGAAGTAACAACCTTTAAAGAAGCCTTTACTTTTCATTCATCTAAAGAAGAAGCAGAAGAACAAATGAATGAAGCCTTTAAAATTTATTCAGAATTCTTTAAAATTCTAGGAATACCTTATATAGCTGTAGAAAGACCTGCATGGGATAGATTCCCAGGAGCAGATAAGTCTGTAGCTTTTGATACAATACTTCCTGATGGAAAAAGTCTGCAAATAGGTTCAATACATAACTTAGGTCAAAACTTTTCAAAAGTATTTGATGCCAAGTTTATGAGAAAAGATGGGAGTTATGATTTCTTATATCAAACAAGCTATGGAATATCTGAAAGAGTAATTGCTTCATTGCTTATACATTATGGAGATGATATAGGGGTAGTTTTATTGCCTAAAATTGCTCCTATACAAATAGTAATTATTCCTATATTTTTTGAGGGATTAGAGGATATTATATTAAATTATTCTAAAGAAATATACGAAATTTTATCAACTGCCAATTATAAGGTAGTGATGGATGAAAGGAAAGATGTAACACCTGGTGAAAAATTTTATTATTGGGAAAGACAAGGAGTTCCTTTAAGATTGGAAGTTGGACCTAAGGAAATAAAAGAAAATACTGTAAGATTTGTAACAAGAATAGGTAAAAAATGGAATGTAAAAAAAGAAGATATTGTAAAAGAAGTGAAAACAACATTAATGAATTTAGAAATTGAGTTGAAAGAAAAAGTGCAAAAAGAAATGAATAGTAGAATAGTAGAAATTAATAAAATTAGTGAAATAGAAGAAGTTATTCGTAACAAAAAATTTGCAAAATTTAGTATATGTAATAAAGAAAGTTGCGGAACTTATTTCGAAAAAATACAAGGATTAAAATTTTTAGGTTATGATGTTTTAACAAATAAAAAAGGAAAATGTATAATATGTGGTGAAGAAACAAATATTTTAGGCTATGCAGGTAAAAGCTACTAATTTTCTATTCTGATCCTCACCTAAAAGCCAAAGTTTTGGATCTATTTTAACTGAATTTAGTTTTTAAAAATAACGTTATATATATTTTGTTATTTTTTAATAGTTGATAATGCCAAAAAAAAGGAAAAGTAGAGGAAGATCTAAAGGAGGAAAAGGAAAAGATTCGATACTAACATGTGATGGATGTGGTAGATTAATTCCTAGAGGAAAAGCTATAAAAGTTACAAGAGAACAAAGCTTAGTTGATCCACAGTTGGCTGAAGAATTAGAAAAGAAAGGGGCAAGAATAATGAAGGTGCCTGTTACAGTGGTTTACTGTGTATCTTGTGCAATATTCAGGGGAATAAGAAAAGTTAGATCTGAAGAGGAAAGAAAGAAAGAAAGTTGGCTGTGATAAGATCTTGGTTAGAAAGATTCATTGAAGAGATATTAAAAGAAAATAAAGAAAGCTACACAATAAGCGGTGGAATGGCAGTCTCTGGACCAATACATATAGGAAAACTTAGAGGCGAAGTAATATATCCTTCAATTATTACGAGATACCTAAGAAAACAAGGGAAGGAAGTAAAACATATAGTAATAATTTATACGCAAGATCCATTAAAAGCCAAAGAGCCATTGGTATCTAAACAATTCATAGAAAAATGGAAAGGAGTTAGAATAGTTAATGTTGAAGATCCAAAGGGCTGTCATAATAATTGGGTCGAACATTTCTATGAAAAATATGAAAAAAGTTATAAAGAGTACGGAATAACCGCAGAGCCTATAATGACTCATGAAATATATGAAAAGAATGAGAGAATGAAAGAAGCGATCAAAATATTTTTAAATAAAAGAAAAGAAGCAAGAGAAATACTAAATAAATATAAAGGAGAGAAATTACCTGAAAATTGGTTTCCTTTAAAACCTTTATGCAAGAATTGTTACAATATATTGACAACAAGAGTATTATCGTTGGAAAATGAAAATGTTGAATACGAATGTAATAAATGTGGTTATAGAGACAAAGGTAAATATTATGAAGGAAAGCTAGAATGGAGAGCTGAATGGGTAGCATTATGGTATACTTTTAATGTCGATGTTGAATTATATGGCAAAGATCATGCAGCAGCAGGAGGAAGTAGAGAAAGTTGCAATGAATTATATGAAAAATTGTTCAATAAAGCTCCACCAAAAGGTTTTGCATACGAATGGGTTAGTTTAGTTAAAGAAGGAAAAAAAGAACCGATGGGAAGCTCTGAAGGAGTTTCATTTGATATAGATGAATGGTTAAGAGTTGGAAAACCTCAAGTTCTAAAATATTGGTATTTAATTATGAAAAATAAAACTCATTTGGATTTTGATCCTTCAAGAACAATTCCTTTATTACATGAAGAATATGATAAAGCTGAAAGAATATATTTTAATTTAGAAGAACCTGCAACAAAGGATTTAAAACATGATATAATTTTTAGCTATGTAGCTGCAAATGATTTTGATCCTCCTAAAAAGTTGGGTTTACAAGTTCCTTACTCATTAATGGCAATATTAGTACAAATATTGCCAAAAGAAAATAGAATGCAAGAACTGATTAAAAAATTAAAAAGAATGAAAATAATTTCCGACGGTATAGATTACGAAGAAGAAAAGAAATTAGAAACATATGTAGAAAAGGTAGCTTATTGGGTATCCAATTATGCTCCTGAAAATATTAAAATTAAAATACAATATGAAATTCCAGAAGGAATAATAAAAGAATTAAGAGAAAACGAGATTAAAATGATAAATGATGTTTATAATGTAATTAAAAATTGGGAAGGCGAGGTTAATAAACTAGAAACAGAAATTCACAATGCTATTAAAATAAACAACATTAAACCAAACCAAGGTTTTTCCTTACTTTATAAAATAATATTAGGCAAAGAGAATGGACCAAGGTTTGTTTCATTGGTCCAAGCTTTAGAAAAAGATACTATTCTAAACATTCTTTCAAAAGTTATTAAATGATCGGAAAATTTAAAGGAATTTTAGATAAAAACCTTGAGAAAGTAGCCTATAAAATTAATGAGCTTGGAATAAAGCCAAATCATTTAACTTTTTTAGGTTTAATGCTATCTATTTTAGCTTCTTATTTTTATTTTTTTAAAGAATTAATTATAGCAGTTATTATTTTATCCATAGCTTCTTTTTTTGATGCATTAGATGGAATAGTTGCAAGAAAGACGCACCAAGAAACAAAAAAAGGAGCATTTTTTGATTCTTTTGTAGATAGATTCTCTGATTTTTTTCCTCTTTTTGCAATTGGTTTGGCAAAATTAGTAGAATGGCATTATATAGCTATTTGCATATTTGGAAGTATGCTCCCTTCTTTTACAAGAGCGAAAATCGAAGCATTATCGCTTAAAGAAAATAAAACGATAAACTATACATTAGGTGAAAGAGGTGATAGATTAATTATTCTTATACTATCTTCTATTTTTGCTTATTTATTTGACATTTTCATATTAACACTAGGAATTTTATTAATTGGAATTATAGGAATTATATCTGCTTTGGTTAGAGCTATCTATTTTTTCCTTTATTTTAAACCTTCTTAACTTTAAAAGTTTTGTAAATTTTTAACTGAAGAAATATTAAGACTTAAAATAATTTAGAATTATGGAAGAAGAACTAAGGAGTGTTATAGATTACGGTCTTTCTCAAGGAGCTAAATATGTAGAAGCAAGGTATCAATTATTAACTGGAAATTTTCTCTCAATGAAAAATGGCATCGTAGATAATGTAGGAAATTATAATATTCGAGGAGTTGGTATAAGGGTTATTTTCGAAAATTCCATAGGATTTTCTTCCACAAACATAATAAACAAAGAAAATTTAATTAGTACTTGTAATAAAGCAATAAAAATTGCAAAAGCTGCGAAGAAAAGAACTGTAAAATTTGATTCATGGAGAGATTATCGTGATACTTGCATTGTAAAGCCCAAAATTGAATATAGATCTATTGAAGATATCGTTAATGAGTTTAAAGAATACGATAAAAGAATTGTTGAAAATGAAAACAGAACTGTTTTTAGAGTTTTCTTTATAAGTAAAACAGAAGAAGAAAAATTGTTTATAAATAGCGAGGGATCTGTAATTGAACAAAAATGGCCAATCATTTCATTATTTGCTTCTTTAGTTGCAGTTGATCATCAAAAAGGCTTTGTTCAAAGGTTTTTACAAGATGGTGGAAAAAAAGGCTGGGAAATAATTCATGAAATTGAATACGAAGAAAAATTAAAAAGCGAAGCTAAAATGCTAGGAAAAATATTAAATGAGGCTGAAACTTTAAAAGAAAAAGGAGAATATGATGTTATAATTGATGGGGAAATAACCGGATTAATCTCCCATGAATCCTGTGGCCATCCTTTTGAAGCAGATAGAATACTAGGAAGAGAAGCTGCTCAAGGAGGAGAATCATATTTAAATTTAAATATGTTAAATAAAGAAAAAATCGGAAGTGAAATATTATCCATAGCAGATGATCCTACGATAGAAAAAGCTTCAGGATTTTATGTTTATGATGATGAAGGTGTTCCTGCAAGAAAAAGATATCTAATAAAAAACGGTGTACCCACGGAAGTTTTATTAAATAGAGAATATGCAGGCTATTTATCTACTAAAAGTAATAGCGCAGCCAGAGCAACATATTACTACAATGAGCCTTTAATAAGAATGGCAAATACCTATATTGAACCTAGAGATTTTACAGTTGAAGAAATGATAGAAGATGTAAAAAAAGGTATATATTTAAAGTCATATATGGAATGGAACATCGATGATAGAAGATGGAATCAAAAATATACAGGTCTTGAATGTTATTTAATAGAAAATGGTAAAATAAAGCAAATGGTAAAAAATGTAGCTCTGGAAATAACGACTGGGCATTTATTTAAAAATATAGATGCTATAGGTAAAGACCTAAAATTTACTCCAGGAAATTGCGGGAAAGGAGAACCTATGCAAGGAATTCCTGTATGGTTTGGAGGACCTACTATTAGGGTAAGAAAGGTATGGATAAAATGAGCGAAATAGATAAAAAGGCTGAAGAATTACTATTAGCTTTGCAAAAAAAAGGTGCAGAAGATATAATAATAAAAATATCAAAAACTGAAGATGTTTTAATAAGATATGCGAATAATGAAGTGACAATTCCAATATATAATGAGGAATCTCATATTGAACTAAGATTTGGATATAGGAATGTTGTATTACTTAGTTCAATTAACAACGTTTTGTTTGATGCAGAAAAAACATCAGAAGAATTAATAAAAATTGCATCCCAACTTAAAGAACAAGAAGTTTACGTTAAAATTCCTTCCACAAAGTACAACTACGTTCCTATATTAGATGTAGACGAAGAAACAAAAAGAATCTCAGAGTTGCTTCCAGGAATTGCTGAAAATGTTATAAATGAGAGTTTAAAGGGAAGAATTAAAAAGGTTGCTGGTACATTAGAAGGAAAAATTGAAAAAATAAGAGTAATAACTTCAACAGGTTATGATTTGCAAGATATAAGATCCTTAATTATGCTTAATCATCGTTGCTTTTCAAACTCAACTTCCACTGGTCAATGGGCTTATTGTTCAAGAAGTGTTAAAGACTTAGATTATAATTTAGTTGTAGAAAAAGCTGCTCAAATTGCAGAAATAAATGTGAATCAGAAAAAAATCGAGCCTGGCAATTATGATGTAATATTTTCTCCTATGATATTCGCAAGTCTTATGGAACATGCTGCTAGTGCTACATCTGCTTATAGTGTAGAATTAGGATTATCTTTCTTTATAGGTAAATTAAATACAAAGGTTGCTTCAAATAAACTTACATTATATGAGGATCCACATGATCCAAAATCTCCAGCATATTCAAGATTTGATGATGAATGTATTCCTACAAGAAAGAAGGAAATAATAAAAGATGGTATTTTAGTTACATATCTTCATAATTTAAGAACTGCAAAGAAATTTGGAACTGAAACTACTGGCAATGCAGGAATCGTTTTTCCTACACCTTTCAACGTTCATGTAAAGGAAGGAGATTACAAAGAAGGAGAAATATTTAAAGAAGTTAAAAAAGGATTATTTTTGCTTAACAACTGGTATCTTAGATTTCAAAATTATGTTACAGGCGATTTTTCAACAATATTGCGAGATGGAATATTTTTAATTGAGAATGGAGAAATAAAACAAGCTTTATATGGCGGAAGATTAAGCGAAAACTACTTAAATCTTTTAAATTCTATAGAGGGACTTACAAATATAAAGTATCCAATAAAATGGTGGGAAGTAAATATTCCTACTTACTCAACATATGCTTTAGCAAGAAATTTAAGGATAACAACGGCAGAGTGAGACACTCCACGACTAAAATAGGTAGTTTCCAGCGTTTAGAGTAAGGTTCACACCTAGCTCTTTATTTGCTAGTTTGGTAAGTTGCAATTATTTATCTTTCCTTTGACCTTTAGAATTTTTTCTTACAACTATTTAAGTTTTGCTCATTCTTTCCAGAGGTTTGCTCTGGATTTTCTAGAACTCATTTTATAAATTAAACTTTAAGTTTAAACTTTAAATAAAGATAAACAATAAACGCTGAAATTAAAGAGGAAAAATAGGGGATGAAAATAAATAGAAAATAGAGTGGTTGATAAGAAACGGAAAGAAAAAATTCAGTAAACGAAGGGAAAATTGGATTAAATAAGCTAAGAATTTGTTTATAATAAACAACTGGCAAATAAAATACTAAAGTTATAGGCAAACATATGATAGCTAATGTAAGAATAATACTCCTTCTATTTTTTACCTTTAAGTTAGAAAATAAAACAATAAAAGAGAATATCAAAATTAAATAAGAGAATATTGCAGCAGTAATTATTGTGTACAAAAATGCTGTTTGAATGACGTTAATTATGTAAAGGAAAACAAAGAGATGCATGAGAGTTAAATAGACAATTGTGGAAACATATACCAATTTCATAAATATAATTAATGAAAATATGTATTAAATATTTTAGTATGGATCAATTTGACTTTATTTTAAATTTAACTAAATTATCTATAATAACATTGCTTTTTGGTTTTGCAGCATACAAGGATATCAAAGAGAGAGAAGTTGAAGATAAAGTTTGGATATTAACTTTTATTTTAACTGCGCCTATAACATTTTTACAAATTTTTTATTTAAAGACAATTGCTTTGAATCTTTTAATCATATCATCAGTATTATGTTTTTTATTCGGTTTACTATTATTTTATGTAGCCAAATTTGGAGGAGCAGACGCTAAAGCAATATGGACTTTGCCTTTTGTTTTTCCCTCGAGACCTGACTTTAATTTTGATCCTATTCTTAAAATAATTGTCATTTTCCCCTTTTCTGTTTCTATTTTATTTAATGCTATTCTATTATCTGCATTTTATATATTTTTAAATATTTTTAAAAATACATTATGGTATATAAAAAATAAGGAATTATTTAAAGATTATAAAGTTAATTTTTTTGAAAAAATTCTATTATTTATCTTAGGTGAAAAAATTAAAAAAGAAAAACTAATCAAAAATAAGTTTTATATATCTCTATTTGTAAATAAAGATGGAAACTTAAAGCTTGAATTAAATAAAGACGTAAGAGATATTGATTTTAATAATTTTGAAATAAGAAAAGGAGGCTATGAAAGTGAAAGTTATTGGGTTGAAAATCCTCAACCTTTCCTTGTATATTTATTTATTTCTATTTATATAACGATTATATTTGGCGATTTAATATCTTATATATCTTTTGCTTTGCTAAGAAATTTAATCTGAATGGAAAATTTAAATATTCTAATTTATATATCAACTACATGCCAGTGAATAAATTAATAGCAGTAATAGCTGAATGGGAAGCAGCCTCAAAATACGTTAAAAAAATAGTAGAAGAAGTTAGTAAAAAACTTAACATTAACTTAGAGATAAAAAATGAAGATTGGGATTTCTTAGCTACTTATGGTCAAAAAGACGAATATGGAGGAGTAGAAGTTCCACAAATTTTTATAGAAGATGATAAAGGCAATATTAAATTTATAATGGGAAGAGTACCTTTAGATGAAGAAGGAAAACCTGATTTAGAGAAAGGCAAAAAAATTCTTGAAGAAATTATAAAAAATTATCCTTAAAAATATTTTCCTAAAGAACTCATACCAACAATACCTTCAAAATCTATACCTGCAGGTTCCAATAATTGTTCTAAAGTGCTTCTCATAATTTCAACATATTTATTAAAATCTATTTCATCTAATCTAGCCAATTGAACTGCTTTTACACCATCTTCGCCTCTAACTTTTACATAAGAAACAGTTTGACCAGCTTTGACATCGAAACCAAAGTTCCTTAATTGTATAGCAGCTTTAACATGTTGTGGTGTCGTTTTCGTATAATCTTCTATGTTTTTATTCATCGTTACTCTTATTACTAATTCAGATAAGGAAACATAACCTGATCTTAATCTTAAATAGTTAGCCTGTACTATTTTTTTAATTTGTTCTTTTGCAGTTTCAAATTCTTCTCTTTTATTAACATTTTTAAGAATATTTACTATTTCATAAAATGTTTTTTTAACAAATTCTGGAATGTGTTTTTTCTTACCTAAAAGACCTTTTATATCAACATTACCATCGTAAGTTACCCCAAAGTAGTTTTTCTTTCTTTGAGAAAATACCACATATTTATAGGTTTTATCTACTTCAATATCAACTTTTAAAACATTTTCAACTTCCTCAACTAATTTATTTAATAAACTTTTTGTAGCATTTTTAATAAATAAAGAATCAGTATCTCCGTATATAATTTCAAGATCTAATTTTTTAGCTAATCCAATTGTCTTATCTATACTAAATCTTCCTATAGCTGTTATACTTTCTGCTGCTGCAGGCGTATATAAATCGGATGTTTCAGCTCCTAAAACACCATATGCTGCATTTAATATAACTTTCATAGAGGATTGTATTACTTCATATTGAAATCTTGTAGCTGCATCTAATTTAGGGTCTTTAGATCTTGGTTTATACCATTCTACTCTTAAATCTCTTAAACTTCCTATCAATAAACTTAATATTCCTCTTCTTTTCTTACAAACCCAATGAGATACTCCTGGTAATTTTTCTAAAGAACATTCTTTGTGAGGACAGTCAATAGTTTCAAACGAAATATTCCAAATTTTTATTATTGAAGGATACAGCGAAGCAAAATCTACTACAGTAATATCAAAATGTATTCCAGGAATAGGCTCTATGACTTTTGCTCCTAGATATTTCTTTCCTTTTATTATTGCAGTTGTAGATATATTACCTTTTACAGATGCTATATCTTCTTTATTAGGGATCAATTCCCTTCGTTGTCTTAGCTTAAAATTAACCATATTTTTAATCCAATTTGAAACACCAATACGTGTTACATCTTCCATTGGAAGCTTTGTAATTCTCATAAGTATTATTATTAACTTAAGAACAAGCTGAGAGTTAAAATTAACTAGCTGATAAGTTATCCATGCATCTTTATAGCAATACGCTGCTAATTCATATAACGATACTCTGTTAATAAAATCTTCCAAAATGTTCTTTTCAATTCCTAATAATGCCTTTGCTATTGAATTTAGATCAGTTTCATCATATTTTCTTGAAAAAGCGTAAATTTGTATAACTTTATTATGGAAAAATTTATACAGATCAACATGAATTCCAGGTATAACTGTAGCAATTTCTCTACCTAAAGATATTGGTATCTTTTCTTTAGAAAAACGTAAATGTTCCTTTGCTCTATGATATAAATAATTTAAATCAAAATTATCTCCATTAAAAGTAAAAACAATAGGATAAGAAGAAATTATTTTAAATAATTTATTAAAAAGTTCTACTTCGTTTTCACAAATTTCTATATCAACATCTTTTAATTCTTCAGACTTTTTACCCAAAGGTACATTTCTTCTTAAAACGAAAACTTTTTTTAATCCATCACTGCCTACGCAAGCTGCTGCAATAACTGGCATGTTTGCTTTTTTTGGAGAAGGCATAATATTAGGACCTTCCATTTCAACTTCTATATCTATTGCTACATGTTTTATTGATGGAATAGGTTGATTTAATATTCTTACCCAATTTTTAATTTCTTCAAAATAAACTGGATCGTCGCTATATTTCTTTTCAAGATCTGCCATAGAGACTTCGTCAAAATCTTCTACTAATTTTCCATCAATTATTTTATAAGGAGCACCTGGAATTAGACCGAGGTCATGAATATAGCATGAATGATATTTTATGTTCGCTTCCCATTTTTTATCAAAATATTCTCTAAGAGAATTTTTTCCTCCTCCTACAGCCAAAGGATCCTTAGCTATTATTTTTATTAATTCTAAATTTTGATCATTTAAAGGATCATAAATCTTAACTTTTTCATAACTTAAAAAGCCTGGATGAAGTGCGATCTTAGGATTATTTTTAATATATTCAACAGGAGCTGATACATAAAAATATGGTTTGTGACCGAAACTATCATACCAATAATATATTTTTTGCTGAACAGGTTCGTAAAGCTTAACTAAAGCTTTTTTATGTTTACCGCTATAAGTTACTGATAATATAAAACTCCGAGGTAAATTTTGAGGAGATTCAGCTTCAAATATTGTATATTCTTCTCTAAGTTCTTCTTGCTCAATTTCCCTCTCCTCTTCTTCATAATCAATTAAGGACATTATACTAAATTATATATTAAAAAAAAGTATTTACTTTTTTACTTGAATATTTGACAAAACAAAATTATTGAGAAAAATATTTAGCTAACCTTTTTATACCTGTTTCTATTTTTTCTTCATCTTCAGAAACAAAAGTTAATCTAAAATGTTTATTTGTAGTTTTACCAAAATAAGAGCCAGGTATAACAACTACATTTACTTTATCTAAAATATCATCGGTCACTTCTTCAACATTTTTCTCTTTGATATATTTAGCGAAGTTAGCAAAAATATAAAACGCTCCTTCAGGAATTTTAAATTCTGCTTCAGGTAAATATTGCTTTAACATTTTTGCCATAAAATCTCTCCTTTTTTTATAAGTAGGAATAACGTATTCATTTAAGTATTTATCTTTTGCTTCTGAAGCTAAATAATTTATTAAAATTAACTGGGCCGGCATGTTGGGACATAAAGTAACAAATTGTTTAATTTTTTCCATTGCCGAAATAATTTCTTTATTAGCACAAACATATCCTAATCTAAAACCAGGCATCGAAGCTTCTTTAGAAAAGGAGCAAACAGAAATTACAACATCCTTATTATACTGTGATAAATATACATTTCTTCCTTCATAAACTATATGCTTATATGCCTCATCGACAACAACAAAAATTTTTTTATCTTTAGCTATTTCTACAATTGCCCTAGCTATATCTTCTTTAATTATTCTTCCTGTAGGATTTTCTGGAGAATTTAATATGATTAACTTTGTTTTTTTAGTAATTTTTTCTTTTAATTCTTCTATATTAGGTTGATAACCTACTGTAGGATCCTGTGTGACATAAACAGGCTTTGCATTATAAAATTTTATAACTTCCAAGTATCCTAAGTATGTAGGATCTGTAAGAATTACTTCATCTCCTTCCTCAAGAAAAATGGAAAGAACAAGAAAAATGCCTTCAGTAGACCCATCAGTTATAATTATTTCATCTTTATCATATCTAACTTTAGTATATTTGTATACATCCTCCGAAATTTTTTCCCTTAAATCAATGGAACCTTGAGTAGAACCATAACGAGAAATTTCATACGGATTATTTTTAACATAATTATAAAGATCATCAAGGATTTCCTTGGGGGGTAGTAAACTAGGGGCGCCCCCACCAAAGGAAATCATGTCTCTTTTTCTTTTAGCTTCATCTAATAACGCAGCAATTTTTCTCATAGGAGACATTTTCACTTGGAAAACACGTTTAGCTAATAGACTTTCATAATAGCTCATATTGATATTAAAATGTTCAAATTTATAATATTTTCCAAAATATGAAAAGTCAGCCTTTTAAATGGCCAAGAAGGTTAAATTTGTTCATATAATATAAATTAAGAATAGTGATTATAATATTTCCTTAAATATTTTTTAATTTTATTTTCTTGATATTCAATTATAATTTTATTTTTTAATATCCAATCAGGTAAATTTTTCATTATTATATTACTACAGAATCTTGAATCTATAAGAAAAACTATTCCTTTATCCGTTGGGCTTCTAAAAGCTCTTCCTATAGCTTGAACAGTTTTTCTAATAGCTGGAATTATATATCCATAAAGTTTTCCTTTTCCTTCAAAGATCTTATTTAAATAATTTATTTTTTCATTTACTAATAAAGAAGGAGGCTCAAAAGGTATTCCTATAATTACTACTGTGTCCATTTTTTCTTCAGGAAAATCTTCCCCTTCTGCTACTCTCCCTCCTTGAACTGAAATTAAAATAGCATTATTTAATTCTTTATATTTGTTTATAATCGAAGAAAGTTCTTCGTTTGAAATTTCAGGTTTATCGATAAAAATAGGATTTTTTATATTCTCATTCAAACCATTTTCTATTAGGGCTTTTATTATCTCATAGGAAGCTGTGAAAACACCGATGTTACCTTTACTATTTTCTGAGATTTCAGTCAAAATTTTAATCAAGCTTTTATATAAAAGAGGATTTCTTTCTTCATACTTTGTGGATAATGACTTAATAATAATTGTTAAAACTTGAGGATTATATTCTGATCTTACTTCAAAAAATTCAGAATTATTTTCAAGACCTGCTAATTTTGAGAAATATTCAAAAGGTTTCAAAGTTGCTGAAATAAATATTATATTGTAAAATTTTTTAAAAAATTGGGAAAGAAAAAATGAAGGATTAAAATTAAAAATTTGAAAAGATAAATCGTTATTCATCTTTTCAAGAATAAAAATTGCATCGTTGTTTGAAAAAAGTATTTTTTCATAAAAATTTCTTATTTTAACTATTTTTTGAATAAGTGAAATATCCTCCAGTACCGTCTTTTTTTCATAAAAGTTAATTATAAATTTTAAAAAATTTAATAAATCGATACCATAATTTTTTTCAAAATAATTTAATAATTCATATAAATTTATTTTTAAGTAAGAGTTATTATAATTTTCAAATAATTTATTAAATAAATACAATAATTTTTCTATTATATCTTTTATCTCATAATTTTTTGTTTTTTCCTTTATAAAAATAAGATCTGAAGCTAAAATATTTCCAACTAATTTTTTAGAAGCTAAATCGATAATATTATGTGCTTCATCAATTACTAAAATACAATCAGAAAGAGAAAAATTCTCCAAAATTTCTTGATTAAAAATTAAATAATGAGTCGATATTATTATTTTAGAATTTAAAATCTTAATCTTTTGTAACTCATATGGACAACATGAAATATTTAAACCTAAATCTATTAGATTTAAATTAGATAAAAATTTTTTATCTTTTAAAACGTTTTCAATAATATTTGATTTGATAATAAAATTTTTAAAATAATCACATTTATTTTGTTGAATAAGTTTTTTACATAAAAAATAAAACTCATCAAATTCTTTATTATTTATTTTTTCATTTATACATAATTCCTTTTTACCCTTTATCAAAGCGGTCTCAATTTCAAAATTTTTATTTAATAAAAATAATTCTTTACATACTCTTTCTATTTCTCTATATGTCCTTGTTAAATATACCAGTTTAAATTTTTCAAATAAATAAGGATAAATAGCATATAATACCGCTATAGTCTTACCTATTCCGCTAGGTGCTTCTAAAATTAAATTTTTTCTTTTTTCAATACTATTTCGAATAGCAGTAATTATTTCAACTTGTCCTTTTCTTAATTCACTATAAGGAAAATAAAGAAAATTATTCATATAATACATTTTAAAAATAACATAAAATGACAAACCTACTTACTTTGAAGAATTATATTAAAAATGAAGAAGAAAAAGGAAATTTGATCCGAATAAAAAAAGAAGTTAAAAGAGAATTTGAAATTGCAGCTATTTTGGGCAAATTTGACGATGGCCCTATAATTTTATTTGAAAAAATAAAGGATTTTGATATTAAAGTTGTTGGTAACGTTTGTTCTAATAGAAAAAGATTATATGAAGCTATGAATATGAATGAAGAAAATTATCATGAAAAAATATATTTTGCAATGGAAAATCCTTTACCTTGCGAAATTGTAAATTCTCCCTATTTCAAATCTGATCCTGAGATTAAAGTCAAAGATCTTCCTATTCCTAAACATTATGAAAATGATGCTTCATATTATATCACTTCTGGAATAGTAATAGCAAGAGAGGAAGATTTTCAAAATGCATCAATTCATAGGTTAATGTATATAGATGAAGAAACATTTGGAATTAGAATAGTTCCAAGACATCTTTATTCTATGCTACAAGAAGCTAAAAAGAAGGGAAAAGTATTAAATGTAGCAATTTGTATAGGAGTTCATCCTGCTGTGGCTCTTGCTGCAGGATTATCTCCTAATTATAAGATAGATCATATTCATGTAGCTAATAGATTAATGAATAATTCTTTTCATCAATTTAAATGTGATAATGGTGTTTATGCTTTAGCAGAGAGCGAAATAATACTTGAAGGATATATAGATCCTTTCGAAGAAATAAATGAAGGCCCATTTACTGATTTAACAGGAACAGCTGATGTTGTTAGGAAACAACCAGCAGTTCATATTAAAAAAGTTTATGCTTGCAAAGAATCATTATATCAAGATATTTTGCCTGCTAGAAATGAACACTTTTTATTAATGGGTTTAGGAAAGGAAGTATTAATAAGGAAATATGTGGAAAGAATAACTCCATTTGTAAATAAAGTAAGATTAATAAAGGGTGGATGTGGATGGCTTATTGCTACGGTATCTGCCAGAAAGATAAGAGAAGGAGATGGAAAAAATATAATTGCAGCTTGTTTTGCAGCCCATCCTTCTTTAAAAATAGCAATTGTTGTTGATGAAGATATAGATATAGATAATATGGATGAGATTTTTTGGGCTTTGGCTACAAGGTTAAATCCTGCTAAAGGTATAATAGTTATAGAAGATGCTACAATATCTTCTCTTGATCCTTCTTCGAACCAAGAATTATCTTTAGGTAATAAATTAGGTATAGATGCAACAAGAAGTTTTTTAAAACCATATGAAAAATATAAAAGGTCAAATATTCCTATATCTAAGGAAAGAATTGATGAGTTGATAAAAGATGTTACTAAGTAAAGAAGAAGAAAGAATGTTAAATGGAGAATTTGGAGAAGGAGTAAAAATAGCTATGAAACTTTTAATTGGATTATCTAAAGCCTTTGAAGCAGAAAAATTGATCAAAATAACTAGAGCTCATATTGCAGGAATATCCTATGAAAATATAGGTGAAGAAGGACTTAGTTTTTTGAAAGAATTAGCAGAAAAAGGTGCAAGAGTTCAAGTACCTACTACGATAAATCCTTGCGGTACAGATCTAGAAATATGGTATGAGATGGGTGTAAATGAAGAATTTTATAAAAAACAGATGGAAGTTGTTGAAACTTATAAAAGATTAGGAGCAAAAGCAAGCTGTAGTTGCACTCCTTACGTTTTAGATAATGTTCCTAACAAATATGAACATGTAGCTTTTGCTGAATCTTCTGCGGTGATTTATGTAAATTCTTTCATTAATTCCTATACAAATAAAGAAAGCGGTCTATCTGCTTTAGCATGTGCTATAACTGGAAGAGCTCCTTATTATGGCTTACATACAGAAGAAGGAAGGAAACCGAGTTTCTATGTAAAAGTAGAATTTGATGTTAAAGGTCATTTAATGTGGGGTGTTCTAGGTTATTTGTTAGGTAAAAAAATAGGTAATGGAATACCAGTAATAGAATATAAAAAGCCTGAAAATTTAATAGATATTAAAGAATTTTGCGGAGGATTATCTGCTTCAAGTAATATAGGCATGGTATACTTTGAAGAGGATTTAAAAGAAAAAGTTAACATAAAAGAGAAAATAACTTTAACAAAAGAAGATCTTTTTGATATATTAAATGATTTCAATTACAGTAAAGCTGATCGTTTAGATTACTTTTTTACAGGATGTCCTCATCTTTCTCAGCAAGATATAATAAATATTGAGCGGGTAACTGTAAATAAAAAAATAAAAAATAATTCTAAACTATGGCTTTTTGCTTCTAAAAGTGCTTCAGAATCTACCACAATCGAAATTTCAAACCTTAAGAAAAGAGGAATATACATTTTTTCAGGAGCATGTCCAGTTATCGCTCCATTATCTTATAAAGGAATGAAAGTAGGTACTGATTCAATAAAGGCTGCACATTACTTAAGATCTTTAAAAGGAATAGAAGTTTATCTAACAGAGTTAAATGATGCTATAAAATTAATGTTAGAATGATAATAAAAGCAAGGAGCATATCTCAAGGAAAAGCAGAAGGTTATGCTTTAGTATCAAAGATGCCAATTTCCTTTTATGGAGAAGTAGATAAAAAAACAGGTATCATAATAAATAAAAAAAGCGATATATACATGGAAAGCTTAAAAAATAAAGTCTTAATATTTCCTTACAGCATAGGTTCAACAGTAGGCTCATGGATAATTTATGCATTAAAGAAAAATAATGTAGCTCCTGCAGCAATAATAGTCGATAAAGCTGATATGATACTAGCTTCGGGATGTTTAATAAGTGAAATTCCCTTGCTAGATAAACCTGAGAAAGATTTAAAAAATATAGTAAAGAAAGGTGATTATATAAAAATAGATGGAGATTTAATAATACTAGACTAAGGAAAATCTTCAAAGATTTTTTTACATATATCTTCTATTTTTGTTCGATGCTTTCTTTCAGTATAAACACGAAGAATGTTTAAATATCCTTTAATACTTTCAACCCAAGGAGAAAGTTCTGTTAAACTATATTTTATTTTTTTATCCTCTTCCACTTTTACTATAGGAATTTCAAAAGGGTCATATTCATAAGCACCATGGTAAGGTACCGAAGGGAGAATTGATAAATCTATAAACAATTCATCTTCATTAATATTTGCTTTTGCAATAATGCTTTCTTTAATTTTATCCAATTCTTTAACAATATTACCTAAACTTTCTTTAGATAGAAATCTTTTTTCAAAGACTTCTTTTATTAAATCCCTTCTTTCAATTCTTTCCATGATATCTTTAGAAGAATTATCTTCAGCTAATTTGATCCATAATCTAAAATCATCAAACTTAAGATATTCATCTAGTTCAAGTTTCGAAGGAAAACCATTTTTTTCTATATATTTTTCTATAGCTTTTAAGAGCATCAACTGGGCTATCCTTAAGGTCTTATGAAAATATATTGCTTCAAAACTTTTTACACGAGCTAAAAGGAAAAGTTCAAAAGTATGAAGAGCTGTCATATTTATTGCTAGATCTTCTTCATATACTTCCATGGTATTAACTAACCTGTCAATATCTATGTTACCATAGCCTGCTCCACTGTGAAAATTATCCCTTTTAATAAAATCCAATTTATCTGCATCAATACCGCTTTTAACTATTTGTTGAAGATATTTTTTTAAAGAAAAAGATTCACCTACAATTAAATTTCCAATTTCAACAGGATTTATACCTATATCCTTTAATATGTCAGCTATTTCACTTCTTATTACAATTTCTCTACCTACTTGTTCATGATTTAAACCAAAATATTTAATTAGAAAAACCTCAAATAAATGGGAAAAAGGACCATGACCTATATCATGGAGCAGCGAAGCAAACCTAACAATCTTTGCTTCATCTTCTTCTATTTCTACAGGTAAATTGATCATAATATTCATAGCTAAATGAGCAACACCAAGAGAATGTTCAAATCTCGTATGAACAGCTGAAGGATAAACATAATCAGCTAATGGTAATTGTCTAATCCTTCTTAATCTTTGTAAATACGGAGTATCGATAAGTTTCTTATCTTCTTCTGTTATATTTATATATCCATATATAGGATCCTTTATAAATCCCCAATATTTAAACTTTCCCTTAATCATTTTTAACTTCTTCTAAAAAATAATTGATAACTTTTATTATTAGATTCTGAACATAATTTATTTCTTCTTCCGAAGGAATAACAATGAAATTCATTTCTGAAGCTAATTCCAAAAATTTTTTCCTTACAGATTCTAAAAAGTCTACTTTTTCATATAATTCAGTTTTTTCACCCTTCCTTTTTAAAGATATTCTTGGATCAACATCCAATAAAAAAACAATATCTGGTTTTGGAAAATTTTTGCTTAATTTTCTAATTAATTTCTCGTCAGCTCCATGTACAGATTGATAAGCTATTGTTGAAAAATAATATCTATCACATACAATAAAATACCCTTCTTTCATAAATGGTAAAATAACATTATTAACATGAATGTTCCTATCTGCTGTAAATAGGAGGGTTAATAAAAAAGGATCAGCTTTTTTCTCATTTTGCAATATTTTTCTTATTACGATTCCTATTTCACTTTCTGTAGGTTCTTTGGTATAAATAGATTTATAGCCATTATTTTTAAGCCAATTAGCTAAAAAAATAGAATTGGTAGTTAATCCTGCACCGTCTATTCCTTCAAAAACTATTAAATGTCCTTTTTTCATTACTAAGCTTCAGAATGATGTTTCTTAATCTTTAATAATTTATCATATGCATCAAGCAAATCGTTAATTAAAGAAATTTTTAATTTTAATTTTTCCTCATCTATTTCATCTATAATTGAATAAGTTAATTCAGTAATTTTTTTAATTACAGAATTCATCGTAATATCTATAGTTTGATAATGTTTAGCAATCTCTTCTTCTCCATATTTAACATAAATGACTGTTCTATTACATGAAGGACAAATGATCTTTCCGTCTTTTAATTTAAATAATGGAACTTTGCAATCAGGACAGAAATCGTTTAGCATAACATTTCCCGCTTTTAAAAGCTCAGCCATTTTCTTGGTAACAGTCTCTTTTTGGTTCATCTAATTATATTTTGTTTTAAAGATTATTTTAATTCCTCATAATTTATTATTAAAGATCATATCTAACTACTCCTGAATAATTTTCAATTTCAAAATACATGCGAGATTATTAATAAATTCTTATATATCTTTAAGATTTAAGAATAATGTAAATATGAGTAACAATGAAGCGAAAATAAAAATGGCACATGATTTATTAAATAGTTTAATAAAGGATCCTGATGTTCCTCGAAATGTTAAAGAAGCTTGTAAGGAAGCTGCTAATATATTAATGAGGAAAGATATTCAATTATATGGAGTTAAAGCTGCTTCAAGTATAAGTAAAATTGAAGAAATAATACAAGATCCTACAATTCCTTCCTACGCAAGAACTACATTGTGGAGAATTATTAGTATTCTTGAACAAGTAAGAGATTAATGGATAAAAAAAGTGTTTATGTACAAGGTATTTTTAGCACTGCTATCACCAAACTTTTAATAGATAACGATTTTGAATTAGCTTTTCCTTCAAAAACAATAATAAAAAGATTAAAATTAACAAAATTTAATGAAGATTGGAATGCAGCAATTATTTCAAATCCTTATCCTTTTGGTTTAAAAATTATAGGAGAAAAGGAAATAATTAATGAAATAATTAAAATATTCGATGATAAACTTCAAGATATAATAGTAAATAAATCAAAGATAAATTTAGGAAGTGTATTTGTAGGCGAAGTGATTAGTAATGAAGATAATAAATCGAAAATAACAGTAGGACAATATGAAGGCTACGTGGCTGGAAAATTCCCTTTAAATACAAAATTAATAGTTTCTATAAAGGAACCAGTATTTAAGCAACCGATTAACTTTTGGATAGGGCTATGTATAATAGGTAAGTTTTTAATGTTAATTCAAAACGGTGATATAAAGATACCTCCTATAATGGCAAATAAAGGAAAAGGACAGATATTATTAAAAGAAATAGAGGGCATGCTACCTCTTGGATGGGGCGCAGAGATATTTGAAACATGTATTAATGCTAATGAAAATTTTGTTAAAAAGGAAATTTTAGAATTAATAAAAGAAAAAGAAAAATTGGCTAGCATTAAATCTGAAAATGTAGGCGAAATAAAAAGCGGATATAGCTATGTTGAAGTTTATTTAACCTATTATGCTAAAAGGGTTCTAGATAAAATACGTGACAGCGTATTACCTACAGTTGAAGAACATCATTATCTTAGAAACTTTGGAGAAAAGTCTGAAGCGTTAATAAGGTTTGCTGAAGAATTATTACCTAGTTTTCCTTCAAAAGAATTAATTAAAGATAAATTAATTCAGAGTGTAATTCAAACGTATTTAAAACCAGGCAAAATATTAAAAATTGAACATTATTTACCAAACGATGAGCTAGTTAATTTAACACCTGGAAAAATAATAGAAGTTAATGCAGAAGAGAAAGAAATAAAGTTATTAAGAAGAATCATGGGCCATGGTGTTTATGATGGTTTAAATGAAAGAAAAATGTTTGGAGATTATTGTATAGCAAAATATAAATTAGGTTCAATGGCAAGCGAATCGAGATACTTTAGAAAGGATGGAAGTTTAATAGGAATTTATGTTAATATTTCTACACCTGTTGAATTTTATGAAAATAGCATAAGATATGTGGATCTAGGTATCGATGTAGTTAAAGATAAGGAAGGAAATGTTAAAGTAATAGATGAAGATAAATTGGAACACTACTATAATGAAGGATATATTAATACAAGAATTTATGAAAAAGTTTTAAAAATTGTAGAAGAGGAAAAAGAAAGAATTATTAAAATTTCTTAGTACCATTCAGTATGGAAATATCCTTCTTTATCTATTCTTTTGTAACCATGTGCTCCAAAGTAATCCCTTAAAGCCTGTGTTAAATTAGCTGGAAGTTTTTCATTAATAACCATGATAAAATAATTATAGTTAGCAGAAATAACATTAAAAGGTAAATGATTATTAAAAGCAAAAGATAATGTTTTTAAAAAACTTTGAAAACTTTCTAATAGGATATTTTTAATATTATTTGAAAGTAATATATCTTCATAATTTAAATATTCTTTATATAATAAATTTAAAATTTCTCCCCTAATTATACACCCTGCTCTCCAAATTCTCAACGCTTCACTAACATTTATATTATAATTATAAAATGAAGAACCTTTCAATAAATAAATTCCTTGAATATATGAAAGTAAAATTGATACTAAAAGAGTCTTTTTAATATCTTCTAAATCTAAACTAAAATTAGTTATTTTCGATAAATTATATAATTTGGAATATTTAACTCTGCTTTCTTTCATCATAGAAATATATCTCGAGAAAACCGCAGCAGCTATCGCAGGAGCTGGAATTCCTGTTTCTAAAGAAATTTCTACACTCCATTTTCCAGTACCTTTTTGTTCAGCTTTATCAAGAATATAATCTATTAAAAATTTTCCGTTTTCTTTCTTTCTTAAAATATTAACAGTAGCAGATAGAAGAAAAGAAGATAATATATCTTTATTCCATTCGTTAAAAATTTCAGAAATTTTTTCATGATCAAAAAACTTGGAAAGTAAAAAGAATATTTCTGATATACTTTCAATTAAAGCATATTCAATTCCATTATGTATTATTTTTACAAAATGTCCTGATCCGCCTTCTCCGAAATAAGAAAAACAAGGTTCTCCATCATATTTAGCAGAAATTTTTTCAAGAATTTCTTTTATTTCATCAAATGCTTCTTTGCTTCCTCCTGCCATTATGCTTAATCCTTTTCTAGCACCTTCCACTCCTCCGCTAATTCCAATGCCAAAAAAGTTTACACCAACTTTTTTTAATTCTGAATATCTTCTATCAGAATCTTTAAAATGCGAATTTCCTGCATCGATTATTATGTCGTTTTTCTCAACATGCTTTAATAAATGATTTATTGCCTCATCTACAGGATCACCTGCCTTTATTAATAAAAGAATTTTCCTAGGCTTTTTTATTGATTCTACAAAATCTTTTAAATTATAAGTAGGAATTATAGCTAAAGATCTATTTTTTTCATAAAATTTCCTCGTTTTTTCTTCGGTTCTATTATATATAGATACTTTGAAGCCTTTTTCTACAAGATTTAAGCATAAGTTTTCTCCCATAGTGCCTAAGCCAAAAATTCCTATATCTGCTAACATTTTTTTAATACTGACTTCCCCCACCATAAAGAGCAAGGGTTCCCCTCAATTGATTCGGAGCTACATCTCGCATTTGAGGGGCAGTCGAGAGGCTCAGAGAACCCCTCCCATTTAAATTCATTATTGCAATAATATCTCGATCATTTTCATAACCGCATTTGCATTTAAACCAGCGATGATAAATTTCTTTCATTTTTCTATTACATTTAGGACATTTTATTGAAGAATAAGCAGAATAAACATATTTTACTAATAAGCCATGCTTCTTTGCTTGCCAATCGATCCAGTATTGAATTTTTCTATACTGCATTAAATATAATTTATCTCTAAGTTGTTTATGAAGATTTTTAACATGTTTAATAAGGTTCTTTAAATTCTCTAAAATAATTACATTAGCATTCATTTTAATAGCTTCATCAACAACTCTTTTGCCAACTTTTCTTGCAAAATCTTCAGCAATATTCTTAGCTTTTAAATGAAATGCAATTATTCTTCTTTTAATGTTTTTGTTTTCTTTCCATCTTTTTGAATATTTTCTTTGAAGCATTTCAGCTAATGATTTGTATCTATGAATTTCATTAATTCTTGTTGGAATCTTAACATAATTATTGTCATCTTTACCAACAACAGTTGATTTCATATTAATATCAACAGCTATACTTCCTTTAGGCTCAATTTTTTGCATAAACTTTTCAAAAACTATCTTAAGGAAAGCCTTTCCATTACGAAATACTAGTCTTGATTCCTTCATATTCCAAGATAAATATTCTTTATAGTTTCTAGGATAACCAAGTATTTTAAATTCACCAATTTTTGATATTTTAACAAGCATTTTCTCAAAATTAACAGTATATGATAACTTTGGAGTTAACCAAACTGTTGGTTTATAAACTCTAGGAAACCTACCTTTTTTAGGATTATTATACCAGCCTTTGTATATTGAAATTGCATTTCTATTACAATCTTGAGCAATTCTTGAAGGAAGATTGAATTCTTTCTTAAGTTTATCGTATAATTCTTTATGAACAATGCTTAAAATATTCCTTTTATTAGGGTTGATTCTTTTTTCTTTTAACCAATACAGAACATATCTTATTCCTTCCAAATATTTTTTGGAAAAGTCTAGGAGGGGATTTGTTAAAGCGATATTCATCGAAACGGTAGCTCTTATCGCATCAGCCTCCTAGACATTGATTAATTTTAGAAAAAGAAGCATTTAAATGTTAATAATAAGATCTTCTTAACCTGCTAATTGCATAACCTAAACCAATACCAAAAATTACTCCTATAGAAACAAAGACAGCTACTAATGTTAGGTTTTCGTAAAGAGGTTGAACTACAGTAGTTGTATATGTAATATTTTCTGTTGTTGTCTTAGTAATCGAGCGAGTAGCTGTAACAGTAAAAAGATAAGTGACATTACTTATTGAAGTTGTAGTGGCAGTATAAGTTTTGGTTATTGTGGAATTTTTATAGGTTGTGTAAGTAGCATTGGAAATTAAAGTATAAGTCTTTGTCATTGTTTGGGTTATTGTAGCTTCACCAATGTTAGTCAAATAAAATACCTTATTATCTTGAGAGAAAGCTATAACTATTTTACCATCATAGGATAAATCCAATCTTTTTCCTAAATCGCTTAGCCTATAAGTCCATAATTTACTTCCATTTTCATCATAGTAATACAGATTTCCTCCATTATCTAAAACTGCAAAATATTTTCCATTGGAAGAGATTTTTAAGGAATTGATAGGATTTAAGAAAATTTCAGTGTATTTTAAATTACCTAAGTTATCGTACAAATATAAATAATTTGATAAGGTTCCTACTACAACGTATTTTGAAAGATCATCTATCGATATAACATAAGGAAGTCCTGTAACATTTTTATTCCATATTATAGTACCAGTACCATCGTAATACAAAAAGTAAACTTTATTATCACTTGTTCCTAATGCCATGAAATCACCTTTATATGAAATATCCATATCTTTAACTGAAGCTGACAAATTTTTTTCCCATTGCAAGTTTCCTTTATTATCATAGAAACCTATTTTGTTATTGGCCATCCCAATTAAAATAAACTTAGAATTTCCTGATATAACTAATCTTATAGGTGTTCCACTTGTTACTTTTGGTGAAGTTATATAATTTCCAGAAGAGTTTAACAAATGAAGCTTATTGTCATTAGTTACTATAGCAATTACGCTTCCATCATATGAAAGATCCATATCGTTAACTGTAGAAGTAAAATTAACAGATTTTACCAAACTATACGTAGTTGGACCTCTCTTAAATAAGTAACAAGCGTTACTAATGCAAGCAACCATATAATTCGTGTTATTAGATATTTTTGCAATATTGAGTTTACTAGGAAAACTATAAGTAAAAATTGTTTCGCTAAAGGCGTTTAATACTTCTGTTTTGTTATTCCAAGCAACTACCAGTTCTTGTCCGTTTCCTGATAAAGAGATGTAAGATATTGTATCATTATATGATTTTTTCCAGTTTACAATATAGCTTGGGGCTTCTATATTTGAAAATAGCAAAAGACTTGCCAGTACTAAAAGGAAAATGCTTTTTATTAATATCTGCATACAAAAAAATCGAATTTAATTAATAAAAACTTTACACAAACTCTTTTGTTTATCCTTCATATCCTAAAGATTCGAAATTTTTAACATTACCTACCATATTTATAACTAGATTATTTTATACAAACTTTCATTCCTTTATAAATTTTTTAATAAAATATGAAAATAAATAATTAAAAATTGAAATAAATATAATAACGAAAAAAATTAAATTAAAAGCAAAAGGACTAATTAAATTTGATAAATAAGCAATTAATGCTATAATTAAAGTTGTTTCTCCTGGCTGCATAAATGAAATAAATGGTAAATTCTTTTTAGATACGTACCCAAAACTTAGTAGCGGATAAACAATGGAAAGATACTTTATTAGAGCACCAAATGTAATGATAAACAAAATTATAGGATAAAGTAAAGTTAAATAAGAAATATTCACCAATGTTCCTGCTATAACAAAGAAAAATATAGAGAAAATGCTCTTTAAAGGATAGATAATTTCGTTTATTATTGATTTAGCTTTTGTTACACCAACGATCATTCCTAAGATAAAAATTAAAGTGTAAGGACTTATTCCGATAAAAATTCCTCCGATAGCAATTAAGCTAACCAAAATTAAAATATAAATGAATAGAATATCTCTTTTAGTATAAATTTTGTTAATAAATTTAGGTATAAAATAACCTCCAACTACAATTAAAGAGCCTACGAAAGCAGTTAATAAAAAAATTCTAAAGAAAAATTCAAATCTACTTAACTCATGTTCAGGAAAAATAATATTTAATAATGAAAGAAAAAATATAGCCGTTAAGTTTTCTAGAAATATAATCCCTCGAATAATTGTTACCAAAGTTTTTGTTTTAAACTTATAATGAATAAGCTCGAATAATATAGTTTGACTTGTAATTGCTATCGAAAATGCTATAAAAAATGAATCTAACATGCTTAAATTAAAGAAAATTAAGTTAAAATAGTACAAGGAAGCTGTTACAAAGAAAATTTCAATTACAGCTATTATAAAAATTAAGAATGAATATTCACGAATTTTTAATAAAGGAAAATCCAATACTAAGCCTAATATGACAAAAAAAATGCTTAAATAAAGAAAAAAGAACAAAATTCCTGAATTGCCCAATATGTTTAAACTAAAGGTATTAGGACTTAACAATATACCTGTAATTAATAACAAGACCGAAGCTGAAAACTTAAATCTTTTCGAAAATAAAATAACCAAATTACCTATAACCAGCATTATAAAAAAATCAATTAATATTTGAATTGGCTGAAACTCGTCTACCACTTCAATAAATATTAAATACTTTTATTTTATTTTATTATAGAAAATCCAGCCCCGGTGGCTTAGCTGGTAGAGCATCCGCCTTGTAAGCGGAAGGTCGAGGGTTCAAATCCCTCCCGGGGCTTTTAATATTTTTATAATTTATTTTTCTTAACTAGAAACAACTTATATAGGTGTATTTGAAAAAATTAAACATACTTTTGATTTTTCAAGATTGTTTATGCGGGGGGTGGGATTTGAACCCACGCAGCGCTTAGCGCACAGGTACCTCAAACCTGCCCCTTTGACCTGGCTCGGGTACCCCCGCTACCATTTTTAATTTTAATAGATTAAGATAAAAAGTTTTGTTGTCTTTTTTATATCTTCCTAAAAATAATTTTATGAAAAGCAATTATAGTTATTTTTTATTTTATTTATTGTTAGCATATTCTTTATTTTCAAACATTCAATTAACATATCAAAATAATGAAGAGTACGTTGAATTTGGAATAAAGCATTATTTAGTATTTCAGATTACATATATTCATTTTTCCTATCCTTTTATTTATATTCAGCATCATTTAAATGAAGGAAAAATATTATTTAACGGCACGGAATATTCGAGCGGTGATCAAATAAAATATAAACAAGGCAGATATCCATTGGGAGCAATTTTAGACCAAAAATATAAATTCCTTGCATGGCACTCTTCTGAAAATATAATAATTGAAAATAGATTTAGCCCTAATACATTCGCTTTACTTTTACCTCCTTCATATAGCATTTTACCAACAATTACTCAAATAGAAGTTGAATCAACAATTACAATGATAGTAACAGACAATAGCTTTCCTTCATTACCTGATAATAATTTAGGATTTCCAATATATTTTGGAAACTTAACAAAAAATTCTTTACAAATAGTTAACAAGATAAATAATAATCCTAATATAAAATTTGTTCCTTTTGAATCAATAAAAATTAACAATATTATAGAAGTAAATGAAACAAAACCTTATACTAATAATCCTACATATAATGAAAAAACTGAAATATTTATTAATAATACAATTTTTGTTAATGATACTTTAATAAAAAGAGAAGGAACAAATATACTTAAAATTAAATCTTTAAATTATAGTTATTTTGAAAATTATAATGGTTTAATAGATGTAAGAAAAACATATTCTGTTGTTTATCCTGAAAGAAATTATGGATTAGGAATTGCAGATTCCTTTGGAAGCTATATAATAGCTTCTTTATCTATAGTAAAAATAAAATGGAGCTGGTATGAATTATCAAATCAAGGGTATGTATATAAGGAGAAAATTAAGAATTTATACGGTATTAATATCACTTCTTTAATTATTTCTAACTTACTTCTTGAATTGTTAAACGTATCTCATACTCAAAATGAAATTAACATTAATTTTCAATTAAAATGGTCTGATGATTTAAATAATGCTTTATTCAAGGAAAATGTGTTTTCTTTGAATTTCATTGAACTTGGCAAAAGTATAGGCAATTCAGATAGCACAGGTAAAGTTAATGCTACTTTGAATTATCAAGAGATAAACAATTTAGATAAAATAACTGGCTATATAAAAGTTAAGATTCAGTTTAAAGGTAATGGCACTTTGATAAACAATTATGAATTTCTAGTAAAATGGGTTAAATTAGCTACAATAGTTAAAGAAAAAATCTTAACTAATGATCAATTAAAATTAAAAATTAAAGTTGTTGAGTTTGAAAACTTTACTGAAATAAAAAATGTAGTGGTTATACTTTTTGCCGATAATAGGCTAATAGCTTATAATTTAACTGATGAAAGAGGCGAAACAATATTTAACGTTTTAATCCAAGAAAATTACAGAAAAATATACATAAAACTATTACCAAGTTATTTCAATGTCATTTTAATATCTTCAGAATTATCTGATATAACAATAGATGTAAAAATATGAGTTCAAATATTCCAATAAATAAAATTTTATTAATTATTTCAACTTTTATAATATCTTCTATAATTTTTACTTCATTTTTCTCATATAATCTATTTTATTATAAAATAAGAATTATAGAAAACTATGACATAAAAAATATAAAAGAAATATTCGAAGATATAATAAAACAGGCATATTTTTCAACAGAAAATAAATACATAAAAATATTAAACATAGGAAACAATTTTATTAACATTTCTTTCTATAAAAAATTTAATTTAACTATAATTATTTTTAATGAGACTTTTAATTTCGAAATAAATTATTTCCTAATAAAATTTAATAAAGAAAAAAACAACAATTATAGCTTGGAACAATTATATACAAAAAATAATGAAGTAATAAACACATATTTTGATTGGAAAAGCTGGGAAATACTTCCAAAATTAAATATTCAAAGTAATTTTACTAGAATAAACGGAAGAATAAATTATAACATTTACTTATCTTTCTTAAATTTAAATAAGGAAAGTTTTCTTAAAGGTACTTTTGAACTAAGAACAATCTTAAATAAAACTTATGAAAAAATAGTTAGAGCCATTTTATTTAATTCCGAGATCAAAATTTTACTTGACAATAATGAAATATTAAATATGCAAGTAAATAGAGGAGACATTGTTACATTATATATTTCTAAGATCAATTTAGACTTTTTAATAGTAAATTATGGATAGAGCAATAATTGAAGTATTAATTACAAAAGGACTTCTTTTATTTTCCATTATCTTGTTAATTTCCACAATTAGTATAATTAATATTATTTATTATTCAGTTAGCGAAATAGAAATAAAAGCTTTAAAAAGCGAAGTTGAAAAAATAGTTCATAAATTATACAGAAATTTTAATGAAATTGGTTATTCTAATAGCTTATTCTTAATGGTTAACAAAATGGTCTTTATAAAGGGTCTAAATAATACAATTTACATACAAATAGGTTCTAAATATTCATACGTTTATACTCCAATAAAAGCGATAGGTGAAGCATATTCAAACTTTATTGAATTCTCTTTAGAAAATTCTACCATTAAAATTACTGCTTTATCACCTATTTATATATCTCCATAATTAATGAAGATGAGAAAAATAATAAAATCCAAGAAAGCAGACATATCTGCACCAATAATAACGGTATTACTAATAATAGCCTCCATAGCAATAGCAACCCTAGTAATATCATGGATGTACGGAATAGGCAGTACCATGAGTAAACAAGGAACTTTAGTAGTAATAGGAACCCCTGTAATTCAACCTGCTGGAGGAGGAAATTATACTTTATACATTACCATTAAGAATGGAGGAAATGCAAATGTGACAACTTTAGGACTCTCTTTATCAAATATACCAATTACCATTACAAGTGTTACAGTAACAAGTAGCACATCATCCACAACACACCCTTTAATAAGCGGAATAGTTATAAGTGCAGGAGAGACCGTCCAGCTGGAAATTACATTTACTCCCGCTGTTACATTACCTAATATTATTCAAGGTTTTATAAAAACAGATGCAGGAAATATTCCATTCCAAGCTGTACTTCAATAAAGCTAGTATCGAAATATGAAAAATAAATTTTTTTCTTTTAATCCTTTTCTTTTTAAAATAAATAGAGCTTCTATTTCAAATTCTATTGTAATAGATCAATATAAGGTTGGTTATTCTTATATTTATATAACTTCAGATGGAAGGTATATAATAGAAGATCCTATAATAACCCAAAGTGAAATTCAAGCATTAAATAATATTCTTGAATATTTGCTATATAAACTGCATACTATAGAAATTACAGATGAAAATAAGTTTGAAGAAGCAATTAAAAAGATGGGAATAAAAAATGATAAATTAATCTATTTTTTAAAGCGTGAAATTTTTGGATTTGGTGTTCTTGATCCTGCAGTAAAAGATAGCAAAGTGGAAGATATACAAATACCTGCTCCCAATATTCCAGCAAGAATAATTCATTCAGATTATGATAAACTAATTTCTAACATTGTTCTTGATGAAAAAGAACTTAACAATTACGTTGAAAAACTAGTTTATAAGAGTGGAAAAAATATAAGCGCATTTAGACCTTTGTTATCAATAAGAAGTAGCGATACAACAAGATTAACTGTAACCTATAAAAAGGAAATAGGTCATAAAGGAAGTAGCATAACTATTAGAAAGTTTCCTGAGAATCCTTGGAGTATAACTAGGTTAATTGTTAAAAATACTCTAGATCCAATGATGGCGGCATGGCTAATGCAACTAATAGAAAATAAAAAGGCAATTTTAATAATAGGAGGAATGGGATGCGGTAAAACTAGCTTGATTAACGGTCTTTGTAATTGTATAAATGAAAGAGCAACTATAATTACTGTCGAAGATACACCAGAATTAAGATTAGCCCATCCCTACTGGATACCATTAATAACTAGAGAGAGTTTAACTTTAGATGAAAAGGGCTCGATAGATATGTTTACTTTAGTAAAACATGCATTAAGAATGAGCGGAGATTATTTAATAGTTGGTGAAGTAAGAGGAGAAGAAGGAAGAATATGGGCTCAAGCTATAATGACAGGCCATGGAGGAATAACCAGTTTTCATGCAGAAACCCATAATGTTGCAGTAGAAAGATTAATAAACGAGCCTATAAACGTTGATGTTGGCAGTCTAGCTTCTTTACATTCGATAGTTAATATTAAAAAATATGTTTTAATAAAAGAAGATGAAAGGGGTGTTCCTAGAAAGGTATTTGTTCGAAGAATAGCAGGCATCTATGATCTAGAAGTGCAATTGGAAAGGAAGAAGGTTAAATTTTATAAAATGTTTTCCTACGATAGCATAAAGGATAGCTTCAATGTTCCAAAGCTTGAAACTATTGTAAAATTACCTACTGCTAAGCTAATAATGGAGGAAAAAGGATGGGATGAAAAAATGTTTATTAATGATCTTATTACAAAACATAAATTTTTCTTAAAATTAAAAGAAAAAAGTTTAATTGATGAAAAATTCTTAGATTATAGATTCGTTACACAGCTTATTTGGAAATTTTATGAAAATCCTAAGCAGTTCAACCTTGAAGAAATTAAGGAAGAAGAAAAGGAAGGGAAAGAAATTGAAATAGAAGAAGAAGGCGTAGGTGTGATGGGAAATGTCTGAGGAAATAATAATCGAGGAAAAAAAGAAAGAGGGAAAACTTAAAAATATTTTGCATAGAATTATAGAAATATTTAAAATAAAAGAAATTTCAAAAATAAATTTTAATGTATTTTTCTTTTCAACTATATTATTAATATTTTTAAATAATTTTTTAATAGCTTTTTATCTTATTCTTTATGGTCTATTATCAATTTTTTTAATAAATATAATAAGTAAAACTTTATTAATAATTATTGAAAGAAAGACAAAATTTAAAGATAATTTGATTAATTTCTATGAAACAAAATTATATTATTCAGATATTAACGAAACACCAAATAACTTTATAAAAAGTATTTTAAAAATATTATTATCTGCTTTGATATCCAACATTTTAATAATTGTTCTTTTTATATTATTCTTTGATTTAATAAGATCTAATCCTATAGTTATGGTTATTGGAATAATTTTGTTAATATATCCTTTTATTTTATTAATCTACTTGATTTTATTACCTATTTTAAAGGAAGGAAAAATAAAATCAGATTTAGATAGAGAATTACCTTTTGCTTCAATGATCTTAACAATCTTCAGCGCTTCTAACATGAATCCATATTATGCTTTATCCTATTTAGCAAGAAGTAAATTCTTTAAAGGTTTTACCAAAATGTTTTTCCAAATAGAAAAATTGAGAATTTTACTCAACTTAAATCCCATTCAATCAATATCATTATATTCAAAAAGGTTTCCAGTTCAAGAAGTGAAAAGTTTACTTTTAACAGCCACATCTATATCTTTAGGTTCCAATTTATACTTGTTATTTAAAGAAAAGCTTAAAGATATATTTAAGTATGTTGAAGGAAAAATAAACAATGTTGTCGAAAAATTCAACATATTAACGGCTTCCCAAATTATAGTTTTTATATTATTACCTGTAACAATAGCAATTACTTCAGTATTTATTGGTTTTTCTAGTATTTTTCAATTTATATTCTTTTTATATATATTTCCTATAATTTTTTCGGTAATATTTTATATTATTTTAAAAGCTGCCATACCAAATTACTTTTATATCCCAATTAAAATTAAGAAAGATAAAAAAATAATTCTTTTTCCTATTATTAATTTTGTTTTATTATTTTTATTTATAATTCAATTAATAACATTTACTTTATTTATTTTTTTAATTTTGCTTTTTAATTTATTAATATTATATTTATTAGTTTTTGAAGAAAAGAGTAAAAAGGAAAAGCTCTTAAGAAATTTACCAATAGTAATTAGGGATATTTCTGAAGAGATTAAGAAAGGTAATGGAGTTTATCAAGCTATAGAAAAAATACATGATAGATATGATGAAGAAACAAATACATTGCTTAAGAAGATAATCTTTGCAAAAAAATTAGGATTGAATACTGAAGATATGCTTGATAAAGAAAATATACCGATAATATTTAAACAAATATTTACCATTATAGATGAAAGTGACAGAATTGGTATAGATCCTTCTACATTTGAAGAAATTGCTGATTTCATAAATAAACTTGAAAATAATAGAAGAATAATTAAATTAAGAAGTAACTTCTTTGCTTATTCTTCATTTCTTTTAAGCTTATTATTAGGTTTCGCGGTAGGTATAGTTTCAAACGTATTAATCAGTTTAAGCAAAGTTTTTGGAGAAATTAACTTAATTTATGCTCCTTCATTCATATTAAGCTCTTCTATAAACAATATATTTTTACTAAATGAAATGCTCTACACTTCAAGTTTCTTAAATTCAATTTTATTGGGATTATTTAGCGGTTCTATAGGAGAGGATTTAAAATTGGGAAGCAAAAATGCTTTAATTTGTTTAGCTTTAAATTTCTTAGCTATAAATTTAAGCTTATTTTTAAACTTATTTTCAATTTAAAATGGAAAACTTAAACGAAACAATTTTTGGCGTTATAATTATTTTAATAGTTTTCATATGGACAGTTAATAACATTATAATATACTCAAATATCTCTGAAGAAAAAGAAATGGAAAATTTATTAAATAATTATGCTAAGATAATTTGCCAGCAAATAATATATAACAAAGAATTTAAAAATCCTTCTGAAGATCCTCAAAATTATGGAATAAAAGATAATATAAAAATATATATTCAAATCAAAGAAATTGAAAATACAAACGAAGGAGTAAAAGAGAAAATACTGTTTGAAAGTTCTAAAAAACCTTTGATAAACAAAGGAGAGTATGTAGGAGCTTATATAGACAAGACATTAATAATCGTTAGAGTAGTGGTATATGTATAAAACAGCTCAAGCAAGAGTAATAGAAGCTATATTGGCAAGCTTTATAATATTCAGCTCATTATTAATTAGTAGCAATTATTTACAAACTAATGCTGTTAATTTCAATAAAAATCAAGATAACAGAGAGCTTGCTTCAGGAATACTTTCTTATTTAATTCAAAGTGGCATTGCTACAGATGTATATAATTCAAAATATGATAGAATTTTAGATTTTTTAGAAAAAGCTATACCGCCAGATTATGGATACAGAATTGAAGCTTACGATGAAAATTTAAATCTATTATGGTATCATCAAAGAAATAACTTTGATAAAACAATGTGCAATTCATCTTATATCATATTAAATGGTAGAAACGGTACTGAATATACTAACATATTAATTATTGTTCTATGTATAAGCAAATGAATAAAAAAGCACAGGTTTTAATTCCTATTTCAGCTATTATAGCAGTGATAATTATTCTTTCATCTTTTTATATTACAACATTAAATATTCAAACAATAAATAAAGAAGAAATATTCCTTAAAGAAGTTAACATATCTTATTTTTGTATACAATCATTATCTTACGGCACTCAAAGAAGTTTTAACTATAACATAAACGAGAATAATACTCAAAGTATAGCTAAGATTGCAGAAAATTTGGCAAATGAATATTTAAATAACTCCTTAACTAAGGCTGAAAAAATAAGTAAAAATAAAAATATAGTTAAAACATTCATAACAAACAATAATAAGAAAGGAAAAGATGGATTTTTTTCTGTTTATTGTTTATATGATAACAGAATTTTGTTCAATGTAACTTTAAGCATCGTTGCAACTGAAATTTTTATTATTGATGAAAGTGAAAACGTGTACTATAAAGTCGAAATAACTCTTTTTTCCTTTTTTAAAAAGCATTTCTTTACTAACTATCAAATAGAAACTTATTATAACAATATTAAAGTTGATTCATTAATTTTAGCATCTGATAATAAATTCACAATAATAACTGAGGGAAAGTATAAAGACAGTCTATTAATCAAGATTATTAATAATTTTGGAATAATATTCTGGCTTTTAGCATGAATAGCGAAATAGTAAATAGCTTTTTAATCACTTTAAGTTTGTTAATAATAATTGGAATAACCTTTGCTTTAGGTATAACGCCAGTATATTTTTATAACGAATATACCTCAGAAAAAGCTTTAGAAACAGCTTTAAACGATTTAAATAATTATATTCAAAAAATTTATGGTAATCCATTAGAATCTACAAGACTGATAATAAAACTTCCACCTAATACATGGATAAAAATCTATAATAATACAATAGAAGTTAGCAAAAACATTAGTATTATTCTCTATGATCCAAACAAAATAATAAAAAACGTTTACATGAATAAAGTAGAGTATTACGTAAATTTTACATATATAGAAATTAATAAACAAATCACAAAATTATACTTAAGTTATGATATAAAGAGAAATTTAATGACCATAGAGGAAATCACTTAGGCACCTTTTATATTTTTTTAATAATAATTTTTGATGGATAGCCTATACTTTAAAGCAGCGCTTTATAAATCATTACTTGAACTAAAAAAAGCTACCGTAGAGGATATAGCAGCTTATCTTTTAGCCAAAGGAATAGAGGCTACTCCGCAGAAAATCAGTCAATATTTAATAAAGATGCCTGGAGTTAAATACAAAAGACTTTCTTACAAAACAATATACTTTTTAGAAGAAAGTAATGCTTAAATGCGATAATTGCGGTGAAGAATTAAAAGAAATCAACAATTCTAAATATTTAGTATGCATTCAATGCGGATTTGTTAGCAATATTATAATTTTTTCAACAGCAAATTTTATAAAAGAAGAAGAGCTAAAACAAAAATTCAGGAGAAATAATTTATATTTTTCTAAAACTTTTTTAAAATTAAAAATACCATTAAAATATAAAAATAAAATAAATAATAAAATTTTATATCAAATAAGAGATAAAAAAATTAAAAGTAGAAAGGAAATAATTAAAATTATAAGAAATGAAATTAAAGACAATTCTTTAATAAATAAAAAAACAATAAAAGAAGCAAAAAAATATATTAATATAATTAAAGTATTTTTAAATTATAGCGGCATAGAAGAGATTTTTCTAGGTATAGCAATAATTTTTTATTGTAAAAGGAATAATGTCAATATTTCTTTTGAAACTGTAGCTAAGTTTCTAGGAATTTCAAAAAATAATCTTTTTAGAAGATATAAAGAATTTGAAAAGAGAATAAAACTTTATACCAATTTAAATTTTAAAAAAGCTCTTATACTTAAAATAATCGGTCAAAAGAGATTCAAAAATTTATCTCTCAAAGACATTTCTTTAATTTATAACAAAGATTACCAAAGATTAAAGAAAACTTATTTGAGATTATATAAAAAATTAAAAAGTAAAAGTACTGAGGAAATAATTAAAGATTTTTTAGTAAATTATGCAGGGGGTGGGATTTGAACCCACGCTGGCCTCAAAGCCACGGGATCTTGAGTCCCGCCCCTTAGACCTGGCTCGGGAACCCCTGCTACCAAATATTAATTATTATTAAAGGATTTATATTCCTTTTAATTGGTTAAAACGTTCTTTAATAATATACTATTGTTCCTATATCTTCGTTCTTTATAACTTTTAAAATGTTTTCGGGAATTTCTCCATTGAATACCCTAACAGGAATCTTCGACCTTTTTAATATTTGTAAAGATTGTAAATCAAATAATTTATATCCTCCAGCATAAAACTCTTGGTTTTTCTCAAAAATTTTGATTAAATCATCAATATGTACACGAGATAAAAGTTTTGCTTCTTTAAATTTTTTTGGATCTTTATCATATATTCCTTCAACATTTGTAGCATATAATAGCTCCCCATTTACAAGTTCAGAAATCATGCACGCAACAGTGGTTGTCGAGATCGTAGGAAAGAAGCCTCCGCATATTATTGCTTTATTTAAATTTGCTAGTTCAATTAACTTATCCAGTTCTTTAACAAAATAAATTTCATTATATTTAGAAAGATATTGATGAAAAATTAAAGCATTTACTTGACTTATTAAAATTCCCAGATAATCTAAAAAGGATTCACTTAAATTAAGAGATCTTCCAATTTCAATAAATTCCCTTGCTTTATCTCCACCACCTATAACAATTATTAAATCTTTCTTTATTTTTATTGCTTCGTTTAATGTTTCTGCATATTTTTTAAAAAGTTCATTTTTAAGCAAATGTCCACCCAATTTTAGAATGGTTTTTTTCATTAGTATCTTAATATTCCTACAATACCTCCAAAGCTTTTTTTAATCGAAGAAGCTTCGTTTAAATTTTTACTTAGAAATATTAAATCTATTCCTGATTCAAAGATTTTTTCTAAAATATTATCAGTTTCATTTATTTCTTCAAATTTTAAATTAGTTGAGTTACATTTGCTGCATTTTAATTCGGATTTTAACTTAATAATTTCTTCCGAATGGGTAAGAATTTCTTCTTTGTTTCTACAACTTAAACATTCATATATTAATTTTATTATTTCCAAATCTTCAGGTATTAAGATTTTCAAAAGTAAATTTTTATCCAAAGCTGCTAAAGTTTCGTTTAAACCTATACTAACCTGCTTAGGATTTTCAGTTAAATATTTTAAAAAATTAGAAATTTCCTCTTTCTGTTTAACTATTTCAACCTTTTGCAAACTTTCCTTTCCCCTTTCAATCAATTCATAAATTCCTTCTTCTCCAGAATATCCCAAATCTATAACATCTATTACTTTTTTCTTTAAATCTGTAGGTAAATAATCTTTATCGAGAAATTCATTTTTTGTTGGTCCAGGTCCTCCTACTAATAAGCCATCAACAGAGTTTTCCCTAAGAAAATATTTTACAGCCCTTTCAGCAACTCTATGATAAAACTCATTAGTCATAACCTCAATAACTCTTTCAAATCTTCTTGCAGATTGTCCTCCTGCTCTATGTTTTCCAGGTATTCCTGAAGTAATTGTTTCAAGTATTTCAATATTACTACCATAAACTATAGCGAAAGATGCTTCTTCTCTATCTAATACCAACAAACCATACTTTTTACCCATTTTAATACTCTCTTCTAATATTTCAGTATGGAAACGAGAATCACATCTATATAAATAAACATAAATTGGATAAGGAGGTTCTATTAAATGAATTTCGAATTCTTCTGCGCCAGGTATTCCTTTATCTACATAACCAGCGAATACAACCAAACCGTTAGGAGGAGCTTTATTAAACAATTTTAATCTTTGAATAATTGAAGTTAATGCTTCTTGTACGTTATGTCTTGTGTTTCTATCCTTTATGTTACCTGCTTGCGAATATTCATTTTTTAATACATTTAATACATCGCTCATTTGCCTTTCAGAAGGTATATACAAAGAAATAAGTTCGGTTCCTTTACCTTCTTTCTTCTTCAATTCTTTTAATAATCTTCTTAGCCTTATTATTTCATTAGTATTATCTTCATTCATGAGGTTCACCTACTAAACGTATTATATTATATTTGAAAATGCCTTAAAAGTTTAACATTTTAAATAATTTTTATAACTTTTTACAAAAAATTGAGAAACTTACTTCTCAGCATGTGAAGTGACAATATTGGAAATCATACGAGAATAATAATGATAATAGGACTTACTTCCTTACGCCTTGAAAGGCAAGGTTTTATTTTGTAAAAGTTTTGTTCCTTAATCTATAACTCTTATTTTTGAATAAAATCAATGATGCACTGTTCCTCTAAAGGAACTTTGTCGTTTTTTCGTAATAAAAATAAATGATCTTGCATTAACTTCCAGTCAAAAAATAATAAGCATTCCTAAGATAACACTAACAAAAATCGCACTAAGAATCTCCTTTAATTTATCTTCTTTATTGAGTTTGGGCGTTTTAACTAAAGTGTTATGAATACCAGAGTTAGTATCCCCCTACCTACTGTGTGAGCTTTACCGCACGAATTCCTGAATAAAATTACGAAGGCCGGATTTTAATGTTTTAATTAGTGAAACAAAAATTTGGTCTCACATAGGATTCTATTGTCTCCATGGCAGGCCTTATCCAATTTCATCCAATTAGCAGGATATAGTTTATTGTCTCTAAAAATCTTGAATAAATCGATTGAAAATTACAGTTAAGTGAAGGTGAAAAAAATAGGGTCTGTAAGGGAATTGGCGAGGAATACAATGAAATAATGGGAATTAGATGGAAATTTAGTGCTACTGGCAGCTGAGCTAAGCTTAGCAGGATCCTAAGCGGCCAGGACCTTTTCGGTTCATTTAATCGCAAAATTATACGTTAATTTGAAATAAGGTTTTACGTAAACTCTGATAAAAATTGAAGTAACCCACAAAGCATATAGTTTTGTTAGTTCTACATAAGCCTTTAAACACCAAAAATATGTTATACCTCAGCTAATAAGGATCTTTCACTCCAGCAAGCTCAAACGATTTAATCCTCACTTTGCAACCCACACATTTTCCGCACGGTTTCTCCAAATTATTATAATAGATTTTCATTTTTATTCTCGGCTTAATTTTAACTTTTCTATTTAAAACATATAGCTAATTTAGCGATAATCTTATATGCTAATTAAATTTTAATAGCCTGGTTTTAATACGGCTTTTTTATCTCAACTACTTTTACTCTCTCAAAATCTTTTATATTTTTTGTAAGAATTGCACATTTCTCTTTAAAACCTACAGCTGCAATAATAGCATCTAGTAAGCTAATTCCATATTCTCTTCTAAATTTGGCTGCAATTTTTGCTATTTCATTATCCAACTCTACTTTTCTGAAAATTTTCAGCAACTTTTCTATCATTTCCCTTTCTTTAGCATCCTCGCATCTTTTTGCAGATAAAAGTTCTGCTTCAGTAATAACTGAGATTATTCCTTCAACTTCTTTTCTTTCTACTTTTTCTACTAGAATCCTTGCATCTGTGATATTTCTTAAATGGTCAATTAAAATGCTAGTATCAAAAACATACTTCATATTCCTAATCTTTTAAGTCTTTTTTCACTTTCTTTTCTCAATTTTCTAACATATCCCTCACTGGAAATTTTCCAAGTTTTCCAAAGTCCAAAAGTTTCCTCTGCTATTGTTTTTTTGGGCGACTCTAACCCTATTACTACTTTCTTTAATTTCTCATTTATTAAATATGATATTTTTTTAGTTGAGCCAAATCTCATTATTGATTCCTCAACCAACTTTTTATATATCTCATCATCCAAATTTATGGTTGTTTTAACCATATAAAAATATTGTTACTAACAATATAAAAACTCTACGGTTATATGTTTTTAGCTCTCGAATCTTTTGCCAACTGTTCAAAAATTGTTATAATTGAATAAATCTGAATAAAACAACATCATCTTGAGTGAAATTTTAACTAAAAGATTATTCAATATTCCAAAATTTTCTTCGTTAGCTTAAGAAATTGCCAAATATTCACCACAAACCTTTAAAGCTTATATACTCTTATCAATAGAGCTCATTCAATCATCATAGACTAATTTCTTTTTCTAACTATTCTATCTTCTTTTCCTATATGATTCCAAAATAAATCAGTAAAAATGTAATGAAAGGCTAAACCTTTCCATTTTCCATATCTACTTTCAGACAAGTTGATTTTTTTGTGCTGGGACTAACTTCTTATTAAATAAAATTCTCGAGAGCTTTTTCTGTTCCCATGCTCTTCCCTTCAAATCAAATGTATCAGACCTTTAAAGATAATCTCACAAGATTATTTATGCGGTAGCCTGGCACTACCTGTTAAAATAGAATAAAGTTGAATAAACAATAGTAACATTGTTATAATGATAATCAGGAATAATTGGGCATACCTCTTAAATCATAGTTAGAATTTCTATTAAGAATAAGGAGGCAAAAGCTTTAAATACTTTAATCGAATGGACCGGGAGGGATTCGAACCCTCGACCTTCCGCGTGCGAAGCGGACATTCTACCACTGAACTACCGGCCCTTCAATAAAATAAACTAAAGAGAGAAAAATAAAATTAACATTAGGCCCGGAATGGGATTTGAACCCATGCAATAGGCTCCACAGGCCTACGAGCTACCAGGCTACTCAATCCGGGCCATTTCCAAAATAAATATTTAATAAAAAATCTTAAAAAGTTATGTGAGGAAGTATAAGCAAATAGATTTGGCTAAGCAAAGAATTAAGATCTTATTAAATTATGCTTTAAAGTATTATAAGATCAATAAACAATTTTCAAAGAACTGTGTTTATCATGCGTATAAAATAAAGACACGATTTAATTTAAAATTTCCTAAAGATTTTCGATCCCTATATTGCAAAAGCTGTTTTAACTTGTTATTACCCCCTGATGGTGCTAGGATTCGAATTGAAGGAAAAGGGAAAAAAATTAAAATAATAACTACTTGTTTAGAATGCGGTAGAGTAATTAGAAAAGAAATTGAAAGAAAAATATATTAATATTCTTAACTTAAATTTTAACACATATGGTAGATCCTAAAATAATTCCTGCTGATAGATTCATAGCTGAGTTAGCTAGATATTTAAAAGAAAATGTTAAAGAAATTCAGCCTCCACAATGGTCTGTATTCGTTAAAACTTCTCCTTCAAGGGAAAGATTGCCAATCCAAAATGATTGGTGGTATACTAGGGCTGCTGCTATATTAAGGAAAGTATATTTATTGCAACCAGTAAGCGTTAAAACTTTAAGAGTTTTATACGGAGGGAGAAAAAAGTTTAGTAAAAGAAGGGAACATCATGTTAAAGCTAGCGGAGTAATAATAAGAAAAATATTACAACAATTGGAAATGGCAGGATATGTTAAAAAAACTCCCAAAGGAAGAATATTAACTAGTGAAGGACAATCATTGTTATATAAAATAGCTGATAAATTATATAATGAAATAGTTAAAGAAATTCCTGCATTAGCTAAGTATAGGTGAGAAAATGAGTGAAGATTTGGAACTTGAGGAAATTAGAAGAAGAAAATTAGAAGAATATAGAAAAAGATTAGAAGAATCCTATGATGAAGAAAGAAAAAGAAGAGAATTTGAATTAAAGAAGGAAGAAATATTAAGGAAGATTTTAACACCTGAAGCAAGAAATAGAATTAATACAGTTAAATTAGTCAAACCTGAATTAATAAATCAACTTGAATTACAATTAATGCAACTTGCATTGGCTGGCAAAATTAAAGAACCTTTGACAGATGAGCAGATAAAAGAGCTATTAAGGTCTATTCAAACAACAAGGGAATTAAGGTTCAAAATTTATAAAAAAGAATAATGGCAAGAAATAAGACCCCCTATAGAAAAAAGAAATTAGCAAGAGAAAGTAAGCTAGCAGAAGCTGTTCCTATATGGGTTACAGCGAAAACAAAAGTAGGAGGAAAAAGATTAAGAAGACATAATAGAAAAAGAAGTTGGCGCACTTCTTCCATTAAACCATGAGTGAAGAAAAAGAAGTTAGAAAAGGAGAAATAAAAGAAGAAGTAAAGGAAGAAACTACAGAAGAAAAATTTAAAATAGAAGATTTTCTCTATGAAGATGAAAGTATTAAAGAAGAAAGAATTATGACAATAAATTTAAGAGATGCTAAAAAGGCTCCATTATATAAAAGAAGTAAAAAAGCTGTAAAACTTTTAAAAGAACTAGTTAAAAGATTTACAAAGCAAAAGGAAATATGGATCAGCCAAGAAGTTAATGAAGCAATATGGAAGAGGGGTATTAAGAAACCTCCTAGAAAAATAAAAGTTAAGATTATAATAACGAATAAAGATAGAGCATTGGTATTTTCTGCTTAATTTTATGGCAGGAATAGATAGAGCATTTATTTTTAATATGGAAATTATAGGTGCTTTCTCTATAGCTACAAATAAGGTTTGTTTTTTACCAAAAGGTGTATCTCAAAAAACAAAGGAATTATTTAAAGAAATTTTAGAAGTAGAAATCGAAGAAACTACAATTGCAGAAAGTAGCTTAATAGGAATTTTTGTAGCATTTAATGAAAAGGGAATATTGTTGCCTTGGAATTCTACAAAGGAGGAAAGGGATAAGATGACTTCATATTTTGAAAATGTTGAAGTTTTGAAATCTAAATATAATGCGTTAGGTAATTTAATAAGCTGTAATTCGAGTGGTGCAGTTCTTCATATAAATTTTAATGAGGATGAAATAAATTTAATAAAGGAAACTTTAAAAGTTAAAAATATTTCTTTTTTGCCTGAAGGAGAAAACTACTTAGCATCATTCTTATATGTTAACGATAAAGGATTTTTAGCTTCAAACTATTTTAGTGAAAAAACGCTAGAGATGTTCAAAAATACTTTCAATACAAATGGAGGTTATGGAAGTGTAAACAGAGGAAGTAAAATTATTAAATTAGGTTTAATATGTAATAATAAAGGAGGAATTGTAGGTGGGATGACAACGGGTGTTGAAATTGGGAAAATCGACCAAATCTTCTTCGGAAAAAGTGGTTAAAGATTTTGAAGCTAAAGGATACATAAGAAAAGGCACTGAATTTTATTTAAGATTTAAAAAAAGGATAAAAGCATATTCATTAAAACATGCTATAAATATTCTGCTTTCTACTTTAGGAAGCAATTATAAAGTTAAAAGGGCTCATATTTTTATTGAAGAAATAAAAGAAATAAAAAATGAGCAGTAAAGAAGCTATATTAAATAGGAAATTGATTGAATATGAATATTACAAACAATTATTGGAAAATTATCAAAATCAGTTAACTTTGATGCTAACAGTATATAATGAAATGGAAATTACTTCGAATTGCTTTGAAGAATTAAAAAAGCTTAAAGAAGATAATGTTGAAATGTTTGCATCAATAGGAAGTGGTTCTCATATTTTAATAAATTATAAACCAAACACAAAACTTCTGGTTCATGTAGGAAGTAAAATATACGTAGAATACACTTTAGAAGAAACAATTGATTTTATAAATAGAAGGAAGAAAAGATTAATGGAAAATATTGAGAATTTGAATAAAATAATTCAAGAGTTAAGTAATATAATTACAAGAGTAGAAAGGGAAATAGCAAGATTGTCTGAAAAAAGTTAATGTTTAACGGTATTAAAAAAGCAATAAGCAAAGTTAAAGAAAAAATAACCACAACTACTCTAGAGGAAAAAGATCTAGATAAAGCTTTATGGGAATTTGAAATTAATTTAGTTGAAAATAACGTATCTGAAGAAGTTGCACGAAAGTTAACTGAAAATATAAAATCTGCGTTATTAAACAAAAAGTTTCCTAGGTTTACAAAAATTGATGAAGTGGTTGATAATATGTTTAAAAATTTGATCGATGAAACATTTCAACAATTGCCTAAATATGATCTTATTAAAATGATTAAAGACAAGCAAGAGAAACCTTTTGTTATAGTTTTCATTGGAATAAACGGTAATGGAAAAACAACTTCTATTGCTAAGTTATGTTATAAATTAAAGAATGAACATAATTTGAAATGCTTGTTGGCTTGTTCAGATACTTTTAGAGCAGGAGCAATTGAACAGCTTGAAAAACATGCAAAAAATTTAAATGTAGAATATGTTAAGCATAAATACGGCGCATCTCCTACAGCTGTAGCTTATAGTGCAGTAGAATATGCCTATAATAAAAAAATCGATGTAGTATTGATCGATACCGCAGGAAGAATGCAAACAGATAAAAACTTGGTAGATGAGATGAAAAAGCTTATAAAAGTTATCGAGCCTGATTTTGTAATACTAGTCGTTGATAGTTTATCTGGAAATGATGCATATTACCAAGCAGAAATTTTTGGAAAAGAAATACCGATACATGGATATATTGTTACCAAAGTGGATGCAGATGAAAAAGGAGGGGTGCCTTTATCATTGATATACGCTACTAAAAAACCAATTTTATACTTAGGTATAGGAACAGGTTATGAAGATCTTATCGAAATGGATAAGGAATGGTTATTAAAGAATATTTTAAAATAACAAATAATTGATAGCATCAATTAAGGTTTTAAATTCCTTTTCTTCTTTACCATTTGAAATAATAATTTTTGATAGTTTAAAATGCTTGAAAATATCATTCAATGTTTTGTTTCCAAAAGCCTGAAACCATTTGACATGTAAGCCAGTAGTTTTTTCCTCAACAATTGTTTGATTATTCAAAACTATTACATATTTTACTCCTTCAAAATATAAACGAGCCTTTAATCTTTTTTCTTTTAAATTTTTTCTTAATTTTTCTAATTCAGACATTTTTTGAAAACCACTCTGATAAATTGCTTAAACTTATTTCATACTGTTCTTTTTTAGATAAATCTCTTATAGTAATAATTTTATTATTTACTTCTTTTAAACCAATAATAACAAAGAAATTATAATTTTCTTTTAATGCATATTTTATAGATTCAGATAAACTTCTATTAGAGGTGTCAAAGTTTGTTACAAGTTTAAATTTTTTTGTTTCATTAAGAAAATTCAAAGCATGATTTATTGTTTCTTTATTTATATCTGTTAAATAAATTAAACATTTTCTTTGATTTAAACCATTACTATCTTTAGATATTAATGCTATTCTATCCACTCCCAAAGCACAACCTGTTGCTGGTACTTTTGGCCCGCCGTAATATTCAATAAGAGTGTCATATCTTCCTCCACCTCCTATTGCAACATTAAGATCTTCATGATAATATTCATATATTATACCTGTATAGTATTCCAAACCTCTTGCAAACGAAAAATCTGGTTCAACATGGAAAAAAGAAGAAATAATTAAAATTTCCTCTTTAAAATTGTTTAACAAAGCAACCAAATCTTCATATTTCTTTAAAATTTCTGAAGCTTCTGAAAATTTATCTTCTATATTACCTTTTATTTGAGATAATTGGAACAAAATTTCATAGACTTCTTTACCATTATTTAATTTTTCTAAATTTTGTTTAATTTCATCAAAATTTCTTTTATCTATTAGATGTAAATAATAAGGCAAGTCTTCTTCTTTTACGGAAGTTTTTCTTAATAGTTTTTTAATAAAATCCATGTTCCCAATCTTCATTTTAACATTTTTTAAATTGAGATTTTCAAATATATCATAGCATAATTTAATTACTTCCATATCTGCCAAAACACTACTTGAACCTAAATGTTCAAATCCTGCTTGCCAAAATTCTCTGTATCTTGCTTTTTGGGGTTCATCATATCTAAATACGTTTATAAAATAAGAAATGCGGATCGGCTTTGGAAGAGCTTGAAGTTCATTTATAAAAATTCTAGCAATCGAAGGAGTTCCTTCTGGTCTCAAGGCTATTTTTCTTCCAGATAAGTCTTCAAAAGCATACATTCTTTTTTTAATTTCATATCCAGATTTTTCTGCAAACAAGCTATAATATTCTATTGTTGGAGGAATAATTTCTCTATATCCATATGAATAACCAACATTTCTAGCAACATTGATTATCTTGACTATTTTTTCAGCTTCATCAAAAATTAGATCCCGCATTCCTCTTACTAGTTGGATTTTTTCTTTACTCATATTATAAAAATAAAAATCCTATCAAAGCAATAAACATTGCCACTAAATACATTTTTTTAACTTGATAGGAATTATATTTTGAAGGATTCTTTAATAATTTTATTGTATAATATAAGAAAATTATATCAGCAATTATTATGAATAAAATATAATAAAATGAGAATGAAATTAAGAAAGGTAATATACTTAATATTATTGCAATTATTATAAATACTGAAGCTATTTTGGAAGCTAGAAAAGGCCCTTTAGTATTAGCTAATGTTTTTACATTCATTTTTGAATCTCCTTCAATATCAACTATACCTTTTATTATTTCTCTACTTACGTTAGATAAAAATGCCATTGAAGATAAAATGGTAATAAATTCAAAATTTTTGAAATAGACCAAGCTTGCACCGTATATAAAAGGTAAAGCAGTAGTATAAGCTACCATTAAATTACCTATAAAGCCTTTCTTTTTAAAATAAAAATTATAAAGTATTGCTATTATTAATCCTGTAAAAGCTAACTGAATAGAAAGAGAATTTTTTATTAGAAAGGCAAAGATTAAACCTGTTAAAGCTAATATAATTCCATAATATAAGGCTACATTCCTTTTTATTAAACCTGAAGGTAAAGGTTTGTTAGGAAAATTAATTTTATCTATAGAATAATCTGCATAATCATTTAAGACCATTGAAGAAGAAGTAATAAAGAAAGCTACAAGAAAGGAGATAATCATAAGAAGCAAATAATGAGATTTTCCAAAAATAAAATCATATTCTAAATTTATCCAATAAGGATCAGCTACTTGGATCCCTATTATTACAGCTAAACCCATCATTAAAGAATTAAAAGGTCTTGTAATCTTAATATATGGAAAAATTTTCATACAATTTTAACTTTTGAAGCTTTATAAAAAGAAACATCACCATTGCCATCAATTATAGCAATAACCAATTCTTTTCTCATTCTTCTAGCAAAATCTAACATTTCATCTAATTTTTTTATCGGAATGCTTAATCCTTCTCTTAATATAGTTACAATATATTTTGCATAATCTTCTTTATAGTTGCTTCCTTTTTTATACAACAAAAAATCATATTCTTTTCCATATCCTTTTCTTACAATATAATTTTTTTCCCTTAAGGTCATGTAAACAATGAAGCGTTCCCACAATCTTTCAGTTTTGCTTGAAAAGATCTTAAAAGCTTCTTCAAAACTTATATTCTTTCCATCCTTCATTATATTAGCTTTATTTTTATATAATAAATAAAGAGCTTCGTAAGGTTCTAAATAAAGATTATTTCCTTCAATGAATCCATATCCTGATTCAGCTAGACTTAAAGATAAATTTAAAGGTAAGTATATTTTAAATTCCTCATCTACAATTACGTTATATTTCATCAATATTAATAATAATGAAAAATGAATAATTTTTAAATGATAATAATAAACTTAGAATTCAAGGATGGAAAAGTAAGATTTATAGATACAAATTTGTTACCAAATAAATTCAAAATAATAGAAACAAATGATCCTGACGAAATTATAGAAGCAATAAGGGAAATGAAAATAAGAGGTGCTCCTGCAATAGGTGGAGCTTCTGCTTTATGTTTAGCTTTAGTTGCTCTTTATAAAAAATATTCTTCAAAGGAAGAAATTAAGGCCCTTATAGAAGAATATTCAAATAAGTTAATTAGTGCCAGACCTACAGCTTACAATATGTATTTCGCTATTGATAAAATAAAAAATGTGATAAACAATGAAGAAAATTTGGAAAAAATTAAAGAAAAAATTTTACAAGAAGCATTGAAAATATGCGAAGAAGATATAAAAGCAAATATGAAAATTGCTGAAAATGGAGAAAAGCTGATCGAGGATGATGATATTATTTTAACTCACTGTAATACAGGCGCATTAGCAACCGTTGGTATAGGGACTGCTTTAGGAATAATAGCAAAAGCTGCTGAAAGTAAAAAAATACAAGTTATTGTATCGGAAACAAGACCTAAATTACAGGGTTCAAGATTAACTGCGTGGGAATTAAAAAAATTAGGAATTCCTTATAAAATAATTCCAGATAGTGCTGTAGGTATTGTAATGAAAAAACGTATGGTAAAAAAAGTTTTAGTAGGAGCTGACAGAATTTTTCTAAGCGGACATGTAATAAATAAAATTGGCACATTAAGTATAGCATTAATAGCTAATTATTACAAAATTCCTTTTTACGTTGCAGCACCCACATCTACAATAGATACAAAAAATAAAGTTGAAGATGTAAAAATTGAGGAAAGAGGGAAAGAGGAGGTAATTAAAATAAAAAGATTTTACATAGCTCCAAAAGATGCCGAAGTATTAAACTTAGCTTTTGATATAACAGATCCTGAATTAATAGATGCAATTATTACAGAAAGGGGAATAGCTTTTAGACCAGTTAATGCTTCTCTTGTCAATCTTCTGAGTTTGACTTAAATAATAAGTTCTGATTTTTTGCAAAATTATAAAATAGTTTTAAAGTAAATATTAGGTAGTATTTGGTTTAATCTATCTTGAAATTCTTTAACATATTTCTTATTTTCAGAAAAAACGATAATTATTCCAGCTAATTCTACGAATTTTAATTTTTTGATAAGCGAAACCAAAGCTAAATATTCAACCATTCGTGACAAACTTAAACCAGTTATCAATACTTTATCAAATTTTTTCAATGAGTTTTTAGATATAGCAATTGTATTTTTAATTTCATATTCAAAAGGATCATTTAATTTTAAGCTGTAAGTAAATTCGATTCTTTTTTCTAAAGGCAAATATTTTTCATTATAAGCAAATACAAGTTGCGAGTTTAATTCCAAAGCTATTAAAAATCCTAAAAAAATATCATTTGGAAAGAAAACAATTACTTTATTTACATCAAGATTGTAACAATGTCTTAATATTAATGAAGAAAAAAGATATGTTAAAGAAGGATTGTTAACACCGTTATTACTTAAATTGTTTTTATTAATTATTTCTCTAATTAATCCCTTACTTATACATTGTTCATATATAATTTCTGCTTTATCTTTACTAGGAAGAACACTTCCTGAAATATATCTTGAAAGAATAGATTTCGAAATCCCAAAAATTTTCTCCATTTCATTATATTTTAAAAAATTCTTTAAGCTTCTAAGAATTCTTACAGAATTTAGCCTTATGATAACATCATCGTATCTATCGTTTCTTGGAGAATTTTTCTCTTCCATTTCCAATGGTTTTTATAATTCTTCAATAAAAAAGCTTAAATATCTTTCTGTGTAAAAATCCATTAGAAAAACCGAAGTGGGACAACCTCTAGTTAAATTAAAAAAGAAAGCGAAAAAAATTATCGGAAAACATGTATATGGAAACTTGTATGAATGCGATAAGGAAATAATTTCTTCCAAAGAAAAACTTTTAGAAATAGTAAAAGAAGCAATTAGAATAGCTAAAATGAATCTTGTTGATATACATGCATGGAAATTAGAAGGAGAAAAGGGAGGAGTATCTGTTATTGCATTAATAAAGGAAAGCCATATTGCAATTCATACATGGACGGAATATAACTATGCTTCATTAGACGTCTATACATGCGGATACAAAAGCCAACCTCTTAAGGCATTTAAATATATTGTAAATGAATTGAAACCTAAAAAATATACCTTGCATAAAGTAAAAAGGATAGGGTACCATTTAAGTTAAGAAAAATTTTTTATTTTTTTATAAAATATTTTTAAAAATTTATTAAGAATAAAACTACATGTTCTGTTAAACGGGCCCGGTGGGATTTGAACCCACGACCCCCCGGTTAAGAGCCGGGTGCTCAACCTGGCTAAGCTACGGGCCCATTTTACTTAATATATTCCTTTAATATTTTATTTATTATACTTGTTGTACTATTTAGTTCTCCTTCCAATTTCTTTTTTAATCTTCTTATTTCTACATTATCTAAACCTTGTTCTCTTAAATAATCTTTAAGTTTATTTTCATCTACTTTTTGATCTGGTCCAAGGAGAATTATATCTGGTTTTATTTTTGTTACTATTTGAAAAATATTAGGACCAGGATTTCCTAAAATTGCTTTACTTACATATTTTATACTTCTTATAACTGTTAATCTTTGTTTTTCATTAATTATAGGTTCTCTTTTTTTAAATCTCCTAACATTCTCATCACGAGCAACAACTACTATAACTTTACCTAATTTTCTGGCTTCTCTTAACAAATAAATATGACCAGGATGTAATATTTCAAAAGTTCCTCCAACCATAACGGTTTTTTCTTTTTTCCCCATTTAAGAATAATTTCAAAATTTGTTTATTAGTTTATTTTTAAAAATATGAAATGATGGAAAACACGATTGAAACATTAAAATTATTGGGAATAATTAGAAGAAAGGAAGTTGAGGAAGCCATTAAAAAAATTCCTAGGGAAGAATTTTTACCTGAAGAATTTAAAAGATATGCTTATGTTGATACTCCTATACCTGTTGGTTACGGTCAAACAACTTCAGCAATACATATGGTAGCAATGCTTTGCGAAAATACTGAATTAAAAAAAGGAGATAATGTATTAGAGATAGGAGCAGGATCAGGTTATATGGCTTCAGTTTATCAATACATAACAAAATCAGAAGTCATTACTATTGAAGTAATAAAGGACCTAGCTAAATTTGCTAAAAAAAATTTAAGAAAGTTAAATCTTGACTATTTTATTCATGTAATAAATGCAGATGCTACTCATTCTTTACCTTTTAGAAAAAAATTCGATGTAATTATAGTTACAGCATGCTCAAAGGAAATTCCTTCGGAATATATTAACTATTTAGAAAATGGAGGGAGGCTAATAATTCCAGTAGGTTTATATGAGTTTGGTCAAGAACTCATTTTAGTAAGAAAAAAAGATGAAAAAATTTATTCAAATAAAATATGTGATTGTGCTTTTGTACCATTGAAAGGAACAGGTAAAGTATATGAAAACGATTAACTAAACCATGCTTCCAAACCTTTTTGACCTTTTGAAAATATCGTTGATCTTTTAATTCTATTTAATGCATTTAATATTCTTTCTTCAGAAAAATCATTTTCTTTACATAAAAAATCTATTATTTTATCAGTATTTGGAGGATTCCATTCCAATTTATAGTTTGTTTCTACCTGAGGATTAAGAAAAATATTCCTTATTTCATCATAATAGTCTTTATATGGAATTTTAAGAGAAAGTAAAGCTTTCTTTAAATTACCATAATTTGTAATGAAAGAGTAAGCTCTTTTAGGACCTATTCCTTGAAATCCTTCAGGATTGTAGTCTGTTCCTATTAGTATAGCTATATCGATTAATTGTTCACGAGTTATTTTTAGCTTTTTTAATACTTCATCTAAGATTATTAGTTCAGGCTGAATTTCGATGTATGCTTCGCTCCTAGGCAATTTCCTTTTACCACTAATTGTTAAATTTCTAACCAATCTCGGAGAACCAAATAATAAAGAATCATAATCTTGACTTGCAGCAGCCCATGCATCATTTTTCATAGCCAAATATGCAGCTTGAGCTTCTCCTTCAGATTTGCTAATTACATATGGAATTCCCATGTATTGTAAAAGTTTCATAGCATCTTCTACCATTTTATCAGTTAATCTTGAAGCTTGTTGAGCATAAATCCTTGCTTCTTCTATTTCTCCAGCTTCCAAACTTTCAATATATTTTTTTTCTGCTTCTTCTCTTATTTGCTTTCTTTTTTCTATTTCTCTTTGTTTTAAACTTGGAGGTTTGCCATCAAAAACATAAACAGGTTTTATACCTATTTCTATTAAGTTTATTGTTCTATAAAATAAACCTGATAAATGACTAGTTATTTCTCCACGTCTATTCATCAAAGGTTTTCCGTCAGCTTGTCTTATTGCAGATAAATACTGATAAAGAGCATTATAAGCATCTATAGCAATAATTTTACCAGATAAATCTTCAAGCCTTATATTTTTTCTTTCTATTAATTCGCCTAAATCTACACCCATCAATATTTTATTGTCTTATCATTATTATTTTTGTATCTTTTTGGGAATAGACTATTATTTTTTCATAAAATTCAAGTTTCATTAAAGCATTATTTAATTCGGAAGGAGATACTATAATTTTTCTTTTATTTAATTCTTCAATTAATTCCTTTTCATCAACTTTTTGTTTCTTTGATATTATTTCAAAAATTATATTTTCCAAAGGTAAACTATAATAACTCATAAAAATGTTATAGGAGAAGGTTTTGTTTGAAGCATTTGTTTTGCTCTATTATACCATGATATGAAATAATTAACCATTGCTTCATTAGCAGAAGGACTTAATTTCTTTATTGCTTCCAAAAAATGTTTTCTATATACTTTATTTGCATTAATGTTTTCTCTTAAAGCTATTAAGGCTGCTTCTCTACAAACATTTTTTATATCCGCACCTGTATACCAATTAGTTATTCTGGCTAGTTCAAAAATATCAACATCTTGGTCTATAGGCATTTTTTTAAGATAAATTCTAAAAATTGCTTGTCTTTCAATTTCATTTGGCGGTAAGATAAGGATAATTTTATCAAATCTTCCGCTTCTTAACAGAGCGGGGTCTAAAAGATCTGGCCTATTTGTAGCGCCTAGCACAAATACATTTTCATTACTTTTGAAACCATCAAATTCTGTTAAAAACTGACTTAAAACAGAATTATAAACTTCGCTACCTGAAATACCTCGAACTGAAGCAATAGCTTCTATTTCATCGAAAAATATTATTGCGGGTGAAGAAAGTCTTGCTTTCCTAAATATTTCCCTTATAGCTTTTTCAGATTCTCCAACCCATTTGCTAAATATTTCAGGTCCATTTACATAAATAAAATTAATTCCGCTTTCATTTGCTATTGCTTTAGCAAGCATAGTTTTGCCTGTACCAGGAGGACCTACAAGCAATACACCTTTTACAGGTTCTATTCCCATTCTTTCATAAATATCCTTTCTTTTTATTGGCAATATTATTGCTTCTTCCAATTCTCTTTTTACTTCATCCAACCCCCCAATATCTTCTAGTTTAACATTAGGCTTTTCAAAATAGACTTCCCTCATTGCACTTGGAGTTATTTCTTTAAGTGCTGAAAGAAAATCTTCATAAGTTACTTTTATGTTATCCAGCAATTCAAGAGGAAATGGTTTACTTAAATCTAGGTTTGGTAAATATCTTCTAATTGCTTTCATGGCAGCTTCTTTAGTTAAAGCAGCTAGATCAGCACCTACAAAACCATGGGTCAATTCTGCAAGCTTTCTAAGATCTACATTACTATCTAGAGGCATATTTCTTGTATGAATTTGCAATATCTCATATCTTCCTTCTTCATCAGGGACAGGAAATTCTATCTCTCTATCAAATCTGCCTGGCCTTCTTAAGGCTGGATCCAATAGATTTGGAACATTTGTAGCACCTATTACAATTACATTTTCTCTAGGTTCAAGTCCATCCATTAATGCAAGTAACTGAGCTACAACCCTTTTTTCTACTTCACCATGTACTTCTTCTCTTCTAGGAGCTATTGCATCAATTTCATCTATGAATATTATTGAAGGAGCATGTTGTCTTGCTTCTTCAAATATTTCTCTTAATCTTGCTTCAGATTCTCCATAATATTTATTCATAATTTCAGGACCATTCACAGATATAAAATATGCGGCAGTTTCATTAGCAACAGCCTTAGCTAATAAAGTTTTACCTGTTCCTGGAGGGCCATATAATAAAATACCTTTTGGAGGGTCTATTCCTAACTTTTTGAAAAGCTGGGGATATTTTAAAGGTAATTCGATCATTTCTCTTACTTTATCAATTACTTTTTTTAATCCTCCTATATCTTCATATGTTACTTTAACTCTTGCTATTTCAGAAACAGGTTTTTCTAAAATTACTAACGAAGTATCGTTGGTTATTAAAACAGGTCCTGAAGGTTTAGTGTATATTACTTTAAAAATTAAATTATATTCAAGACCAGGTACTTGAATTAGATCATTTTCTAAAACAGGCTTATCAAGAAGCTTGTTTTTTATATAATTTAAAGAAGAAGAATCTATGCTTATAATGTGATCCTGAGGAGCAAGTTTTATTATCTCAGCATATTTACAAGAAACAGGTCTTATTATGACTTTTTCTCCTAGTGAAACATTTGCATTTTTCCTTAGCAATCCATCCATTCTTATCATTTTCAATCCATCATCCTCAGGATAGGCTGGTAAAGCTATAGCTACAGTTTTTGATCTTCCTTCTATTTCTACAATTAAAGATTTTGGATTACCAAGTTTTAATAATATTTCACTATCAATTCTTACCCTTCCCTTTCCTACATCCTTTTGCTTAGCTTCAGCTACTCTTAAAACGAATTCCTTTTTTTCTTTAAATGAAGAATTAGATTTATGCATACAAAAATTATTCCCTTAATAGAGATATAAACTCTACTTCTATTTGTTCTATACTTTCAAATTTATTTAGATAATCTTCAATAACTGAGGTTCCTCCTTCGATATTATCTGGCATTGAAAAATAAAGTTTTAAACTCTTTAAACCAAAGGCAATTTCTTCTACTTTATAACCCTTTAAAGCTAGAATTTCAGGTAAATTTTCCTTAATTTTATGATATAATTCTTCTAAATTAACGCTTATATCCTTAGGCAAGACTTTTACAACAACTAATACTTTACCCATTTTAAGGTCCTTGAAAACCGCATTTTATACAGGTATAGGTATTAACCAATTTTCTGCATTTTTGACATCTTACTATTATACTCCCGCCACAGTTTGGGCATGGAAATTTTATTGCTCTTTCATACGGTGGAATTATTCTATTACAAGTTGTACACTTAGGCAACTTTAATGAAGATTGCATATTATCTTAATATATTGTCTATGAATTCCTTTATAAACCCTACGCTTAAGTTATAAATTAATTTACGATCAATTAAAAAGTTTTTAATAACGCTATCATGATGATCTATATAACTCTCTTGTATTTTATTTAATGCGTCTGAAGATTTTATAGCATAAAAAATCTTATCGTAGAAATTGAAAGGCAAAGAGAAAAATATTCTAGAAAATTCATACATGTTTTTAAGAGGATTAGCTATATACTTTGAATTAAATTTTTCAATTATGTTCTTATAATAATCATTTCTTTTTAGCACATATTTTGGGAAAAATTTTCCAGTTATTTTTGCTCCTAAAATTCCATAATATAATCCTCCTCCTGTAGTAGGTTTCACATGACCAGCAGCATCACCTACTAAAGATACATTATTAAAAACAGTTTGATCAAAAGGCTTATCAAAAATTATCTTACCACTGTAAATTCCAAAAATTTTTCCTTTAATTCCTTTCTTAGAAATAAATTTATCTAGCATTAGCTTTGGAGAAATGTATTTATTAGCTAATCCTACAAGAAAAGTATTATTTGATGAAGGAGCATACCATGCAAAAAATCCTTCAGCTTCTTTACAAAGAAAAATTTTAACACATTCTTGATCTTTGACTTCTCCTTCAAATTCATACTGTATTGCTGGAATCGTTTTAGGAACTTTTACATCAATTAACTTATATTTTGTAGATGCTGCATAAATTATTCCTTTTGATTCGTATTCTTTGTTATTTGTTATTACTTTTACTTTTTCTTTTTCAATTGAAATCTTTTTTACTCTTTCTCCGAGATTAACCTTTACTCCTTTTTTTAATGCTTTTTCAAGCAATAATTCTTCGAAGAGAACTCTTTCTAAAACAAAAACTTTGTGATGTGATAAGGTTATATTGAATTTTATTCCTGTAGGAGATATAAATTCAGCTTTTTTAATTTTATTTTTTACGCTTTTAAAAGCAGGTTCACCAATCAACTTTAAAGCTTCATAACTTACTATTCCTGTACAATGTCTAGGTATTCCTACTCTTTTATCTTCTTCTATTATTAAAATATCTATATTATTATCAGAAGCTTCTATAGCTGAAGATAATCCTGATGGCCCTCCGCCAACGATGATCAAATCATGCATATATTCTATATTTAATTTATTTTAAAAATATGAATGAAATAAAACAAGTTATTGTTGTTAGAAATGATATTAAAATGGGTAAAGGTAAAATTGCTGCTCAAGTTGCTCATGCTTCAGTTTCTGCTTTTGTTGAAACATTAAAAGTAAATAAAAAATTAGCAGAAGATTGGCTATTTACTGGACAAAAGAAAGTAGTTTTAAAAGTTGATAGCTTAGAAGAATTATTAAGTTTGTATAAAAAAGCAATTGAAAAAGGATTAATAGCAGTAATAATAGAAGATAAGGGATTAACACAATTGCCTGAAGGAACAATTACTTGTTTAGGTATTGGTCCTGATGAAAATAATAAAATAGATGAAATAACTTCTAAACTTAAGTTGCTTTAATTACTTCTTGACGATTTCTCTCCTTTTTAATCTTAAATTCTTTCTTTTGCATTTTCTGCATTTTTCAGCCTTTATTGAATTTCTTGCACCGCATTCTCTACATATTTTTACAAATAGCAGATATTTTTGAGCTAGCTGTATTTTCTCAGGAGAAGGTAAAGGCATAAATTAAAAATTACAGAAGAACTTTATAAATTTAAAAAAATTTAAGTCTAATCTATCGTTATCCTTACGTTTGTAGATAACAATTTAGATATGACTTTTTCCATTTCTTTTATTCCAATGGTAAGTTTTATTATTTCTTCTTTACTTATTCTAATATTATATTCATAAGAGCCTTCAGGCGACCATACCTGGTTTAAACTTAAAATTTTTACAGGATAAAAAATTTGCGAAACAAATTTTTTAACATCTTTAACTTTCTCAACTATTTTTACATTTTTTCCTGTTTTATTACTTAAGTATTTTGAAAGGGAAGAAACTAATAATGGATTTAAAAGAGATGGAGATGAAACTATGACTAATAAGTTATCATTGTTTATGCTACTAACCTCTTCCAAGTTTATATTTTTGACCTCTTTAAATTTTTCTTCAATTTCATAAAGATACTTTGCTACCTCTACTTCTGTAGAATTTAATATACCTTTTTCAAATTTCTCGCTACATTGAGAACAAAAAATATTACTTAGTGCACATACTTTGCATACTTTTGCTTTCATTATATCAATTCTTTAATAAGTTTAACATGCTAAAATAGATTACTTTTTAATATCCATTATTTAAAATGAAAGCCTTGCTTTTTAGGGCGGGGAAGTCAGTTAATGTTATATCAGTCTCATGTTAAAGAACTAGCTTTAATATGCATAAAAATTGCTAAGCTAATAAATTATTTTAATCATTAAAAATAACAAAATGAAAAAAGTTTACATAAACGAAATTCCTAAGCTAGTTGATAAAGAAATAGAATTGTATGGATGGGTACATGAAATTAGAGATACTGCAAAATTCCTATTTATTATTGTAAGAGACGTTACAGGAAAAGCACAAATAACAATAAATAAAGACCAGGAGGAAATATCCAAGATAGGCGAAAAACTACATCATGAAGATGTAATATACGTTAAAGGAATAGTTAAAAAATCAGAAATAGCAAAATTAGGTTACGAAATAATTCCAAACGAAATAAAAGTAATTTCCAAAGCAAAACATCCATTAGCTTTGGATGTTACTAGAAAAGTTGATGCTGAATTAAATACAATTTTAGATGCAAGATATCTTTCATTAAGAAGAGAAGATTATAATTCGATATTTAAAATTCAATCTGCATTGGTTAGATATATTCGTGAATTTTTATATGAAAGAGGATTTATTGAAATATTTACTCCTAAAATAATAAAATTCGCTACAGAAGGAGGAGCTGAACTATTTGAAGTAAAATATTTTGATGAAATAGCTTATCTTGCACAAAGTCCACAAATATATAAAGAAATTTGTTCAGGAGCCTTTGAAAAAGTATTCGAAATAGCTAGTTATTTTAGAGCTGAAAAATCTAGAACACCTTATCATTTATCAGAATTTTTATCCTTTGATGTAGAATGTGCTTTTTATAGCTATCATGCAGTAATGGATCTATTGGAATCTTTGATAAAATATGTAATTAACAAGCTCTATGAAAATAATGAAAAAGAGTTTAAAGTTTTAAAAAGTGAAAAAATAAACGTCGATTATAAATTTGAAAGAATAAAATATGATGAGGTAATTTCAATTCTTGAACCTTATGGTATAAAATGGGGTGATGACTTGACACAACATACTTTAAAATTGCTTGAAGAAAAAATGGGTAAGAAATTTTTCTTTATAATAGATTGGCCAACGGAATTAAAACCATTTTATACCTATGAGCATGAAGATAATCCTAAAATAACCAAATCTTTTGATTTTAACTATGGATTTTTAGAAATAGCTTCAGGAGGGGAAAGAATTTATAAAAGTGAGCAACTTATTCAAAAACTTAAGAAAATGAACTTAAATCCTGAGAATTTCTCTTTGTTTATAAAGGCTTTAGATTCAGGTATGCCTCCTCATGCAGGTTTTGGCTTAGGAATATCAAGGCTTTTACTAATTTTAACTAATAGCAGAAACGTAAAGGAAGTTGTATTATTTCCAAGGGATGTTGATAGATTAATTCCTTAAAAGAAAAATTATGAGTCAAGAATGAATTAGAGAGTAAGTAAAAAATCCCATGCGGATATCCTAAAATCAAACGGGTGAGTATCCCATAAAGGGAATTGAAAGTATGGAACAGGAAATAAAAGAACTATTGGAAGGAGTATCCCATAAAGGGAATTGAAAGAATTTTGGTCTAGCTGATTGTGGCATTGCAGATGCTCTAAAGTATCCCATAAAGGGAATTGAAAGTTAAAAGAAAAATTCTAAAGAACTTATTTATTATTTGGGCTGGTGGTCTAGCCTGGTAGGATGTCTGCCTCACACGCAGGAGAACCCCGGTTCAAATCCGGGCCAGCCCAAAATTTGATTTTTTATAATAATTTCTATACAGGTTTTGCAGATTCCCAAACATATAAGAAATAATTTTTTGCAAATTTAGCTAAACCTTCATGGTCTGACCATAAAGCAATAAAATCCCCATCTTCTTCTGATAATAAAAGCAAAACTTCCTTTGAATCAACTATCAATCCTCCTCCAAACATTTTTTTGGCTACCCTAACTTCTATATTAAGGTTTGAAAATCTGAAAATTGTATCGGATACATCTTTGCTTATTAATGCATATATTTTTATATTTTGAAATCTTATGCTAGTAAATAAATCAGGAATTATTTGCTTTAGCTCAGGATAATACTTAGGTAAAGATAGAAAAAGTTCATGTTTACAAATTATTACCATCTCTTTTATTTTAGCAATTATATCATTTTTTCCTCTTATAAGCCATACATCAGATTTTTCCTTTATACCTTTTCTTTCATATATTGCATTTAACTCGGAAAGTGCAATTTCTACATTTTGTATTAATTTTTTCTCATTTTCTTTTTTAAGATAATCAAGAACTATTTTAGGTTCGATAGGATAATATTTAGCAGGTCTAGCTTTTTCTATCTTAATAAAACCTTTTTTAAATAAACTAGTTAAGACTTCGTAAACTTTAGTATAAGGTATTTTAGAGATTTGACTAAGCTCATTTGCAGTTAGATAACCATGAGAAATCAAGGTTTCATAAACTTTTACCTCATAAGCAGTTAATCCAAGTTCATATAAAGCTTTTCTAGCTTGATCTGAAAGCATATATTAATTAATTTCTTATATTTTTAAAAGTCTTTAAAATTAATAATAAAAATCAACAGCTTTGCCTAAGTATTTTCTTATTCTTATTAATTTATGTTTAATTTCATTCCCGTAGAAATTATCTTCTTCTAAACATTCTATTTCCTTCTCTACTCCTCCTATACAAGTATGCTTTATTTTTTTTCCTATTTCTGTTTGAACTAAACTATAAATATATTTTTCACCAAAATAGCATACAAGCAAAAACCAATCGTTTCCTTCTTCAAGCTCTTCGAAACCTAGTTTTGGTTCTAAAACAAATGGTAAACCTATTCTTCTTAGATCAGCGAAAAGCTTTTTGCAAATTCTACAATGATAGATATCAGCAACAGCAACAATTTCTCCTTTATTTAGAAAATTAACTGCATTATAATAAGTTATAACATGCTCACACTTCGTGCTCATTATATTCATTTTTCGTAGTAAGAAGTTAAAAATCTTACCAGTAATTCAGCTTTTTTCCTTTTTTCTTTTAAACTATTTAAGACTTTTTCTTCCAATATTTTATAAACATTAGTTATTCCCATTCTAGGATGCAAGCATTTAAATCTTTTATTTGTTCCTTCAATTATAAGACCCATTCCTTTAAATTTTTCTATTATATTCAAAGTTTCATTTTCAGCTATTCCTAATTCGAATATATCCTTTTCAACAAATTCCTTTTTTCTAAGAATATATAAATATACCTTTATTTCTTCATCATTAAATTCTAATTCCTTTAACAAAGTTACTATTTGTTCTGTTAACCTGCTCAAGCTTAGTATTTTAACATCTTTTGATTATATATTCTTTATGAAAATAGAAGACTGTTTATTTCCTGAAGAATTATTATATACTCCAGATTTTAATGTTTGGTTTAAAGAAATACAAACAAATATATACAAAATTGGTATAACTAGCTTGTTTTCATTTTATTTAGGAAAAATAGTAAGAATTAACTTTAAGCCTATTCTTAGTATAATAGAAAAGGGAAAGAATGTTTGCTTAATTGAAAGCTTAAATAAATATGAAGGAATCAGATTGCCTTTCAAAGTTAAATTAATTGAAATTAATGAAAAAATACTATCCAAACCAAAAATTGTTAACGATGATCCTTATAATGATGGTTGGTTAGCTTTGATTGAAGCAATGGAAAAACCAATTCTTCTTAAAGAAGTTAAAAAAGAAGAAGAAAATATAAAAAATCTCATAAAAACTTTAAAAATAAAATGTTTAAAATATGTACCAGATCATCATCTTTATGAAATAGGTGTTGAATGCGCAGCGGTAATACCGAAGCTTAATGAATTATTTTCTAAAATTCAAGAAAAGGAAATAGTTTTGCTTGTTTCAGATGATCCTACAGCTTACGTGGAAATGATAAGATGGACTGATCAAACAAAAAATGAGTTTTTAGATGTAAAAAAAGAAGGAAATTTATGGTATATATTTGTAAGAAAAAATAAACTGGTGAAATACTTGCTCCTCCTGAATATCCCAATGAAGGCGGACAAAGAGGTGGACATATTCCTAAGGCTTTAAATATTCCGTGGAGTATTGCAGTTAAAGAAGATGGAACGATAAAAAGCTATGAAGAGCTTAAGCAAATATATGAAAGTCAAGGTGTAACTCCTGATAAAGAAATAATAGTATATTGCAGAATAGGAGAAAGAGCTTCATTTACATGGTTTATATTCCTTTGGACTTCTAACATCTATTAATATTTTATCTACGCCAACATACTGTAAGGAAGACTTAACATAATCAAGATATGCTCTAATTTTTTCATCAGGCTCTTGAGCAACGTAATTTGCTGGAGGAAAACTTGGAATATCTTTTGTTATTGGTCTATCCTCTTCTAACCATCTTTTCCTTCCTCCATTCATTAATCTAACATCTTTGTGGCCATAGTATTTAAATACCCAAAAAGCAAAGGCAGCAAACCAGTTATTGAAATCACCGTATAATACAACTGTTGTATCATTACTTATTCCTAATCTGCTTAAAAGTTTTTCAAAATCAGCTTTTTTTATAATATCCCTAATTAAAGGATCATTCATGTCCTTTTTCCAATCTATTAGTACTGCATTTGGTACATGTCCTTGATAATAATTCGAAGGATCGTAATCTACTTCAGCTATTCTTATTTGCGGATTGTTTATATTATTTTGTACCCATTCTGTAGATACTAAAACCTCTGGTTTAAAATAACCCATAGAATTATTATAACTTATGTTATATAAAAATTTTAAGAACGATCTAAGACTAGTATCCTAAAACTGACCTCCTAAAATAATGAGAAGTAAAAAATTTGAAATTTATAACGTGAACAAGGTTAAAACTCACAATAATTAAAAGGAAGTTCAAGTATAAATAGGGGCAGTTATCTATTTATTTTATAAATAATAAAGGAGACAAATACGTGAAAAGTATCTATAAAATCTAAAAAACAAGTAATTAACCTTTTTAACATATGTAAAGTTAATGAAGGTTTTTAAACCCTTAAACAAATGATAATTCAATGGCACAACTTATACAGATCAAACCAAAGAAATTAATATCAGAGGGGCTTTCATTAAGGGAAAATGAAAGATTAATAAGATATACTCAAAGTATATGTCCTGAATGTAACAGATTATTGGAAGCTGTTGTTCTTGAAAGAGAAAATAAAGTCTTTATGAGAAAAGTTTGTCCAGAACATGGAGAAATAGAAGAACTATATTTTGGTTCTTATAGAATGTATGAAAGATTTAGTGCCTACTGGAAAGATGGAAAAGGTACACATGCTCCTAATGTTCCAATGGAAAGATGCATGTGTCCATATAACTGTGGTTTATGTAGCAACCATCTTAGCCATACAGGTTTAGCTAATATAATTATAACAAATAGATGTGATCTGACATGCTGGTATTGTTTCTTCTACGTTAAAAAAGGATTAGAAGGAGCATACGTATATGAACCAACTATTGAACAAATAGTTGAAATGGTAAGAATGTTAAGAAGTGAAAGACCTGTACCAGGAAACTCTGTACAAATTACAGGCGGAGAACCAACATTAAGAGAAGATTTAATAGATATAGTAAAGGCAATAAAGGCTGAAGGAATAGATCATATACAATTAAATACAAACGGAATTACAATTGCTTTAAAAGGTCCAGAATATGCAATTGCTTTAAGAAAAGCAGGAGTTTCAAATCTATATTTAAGTTTCGATGGAGTTACACCAAGAACAAATCCGAAGAACCATTGGGAAGTTCCTTATGTTTTAGATGCATGTAGAAAAGCTGGAATTGGAGTAGTACTTGTACCTACAGTTATTAAAAGCATTAACGATCATGAATTAGGATTAATTATTAGATATGCTCAAAGAAATATGGATATTGTTAGAGCTGTAAACTTCCAACCAGTATCTTTAACAGGAAGATTAACAAAGTCTGAAAGAGAAAAATACAGGATAACAATTCCAGATTGTATAAAGAGAGTAGAAGAACAAACAAATGGAGAAATAGCAGAAGAAGATTGGTTCCCTGTCCCTTCATGTACTCCTTTAAGCGATTTCATTCAATTTTTAACTAAAAAGCCTAAATATGAATTATCGATACATTTTGCATGCGGTGCAGGAACTTATGTATTTAAAGATGATGAAACAAATAAACTAGTTCCTATAACAAGATTTGTTGATATTCATGGATTATTGGAATTCTTAGAAGAAGAAGTAGAGGAAATAAAATCTGGAAGACCAAGAATAGTTTCACTTGGTAAGTTTATATTAAAATTAAAAAGCTTCATAGACGAAAGCAAAGAACCTAAAGGACTAAAGTTTGCACAAGCTATAGCTGATATTGTAATTAAACATAGCTATGAAGCTGTTGGTAGATTACAATTAAAGAGTTTATTCCTAGGTATGATGCACTTCCAAGATAAATATAACCAAGATGAAGAAAGATTGCAAAGATGCGATATACATTATTTAACACCTGACTTAAGAATAATTCCATTCTGTTCATTTAACGTAATACCAGAATTTTACCGTGATAGAATACAGCAAAAATATGGAATACCAGTTGAACAATGGGAAAAAAGAGCTGGAAGAAAATTAGAAGATGGATTATATAGAGGAAATTTAAGAAGAGGTAAACATCATCCAAACTGCGGTTGCGATTTGGCAAATTATAAAACTACAAAGGAATCTTTGCAACCAAGCTGTGCATGTGCAACTATCCATTCTTCTAAAACAGGACAAGCAGCTGTTTCTAGCTAAGTAACGTAACCAGCATAAAATAACTAGATTTTTTCTTCTATAAAAGATAATTAGTTTTATACTATTTTCTTAATCTTTTTATGATAAGATTAGGCTATATTATAGAAGGAGGATCAAAAGGAAAATTATATGAAATAGATCCTAAGATATTAATTAGACATACATGCATTTTTGGTGTAACTGGCTCTGGTAAATCAACAACTTTAAAGATTTTAAGCTACGAATTAAATAAATTAAACATTCCTTGCTTAATATTAGATCGAACTGGAGAATTTAGTAAGCATTTACCTAAATACATAGATAATTCTTACGTTTATATTCCAAGTGTAAATTTTTCTCTTTCTCCTTTTTATATTTGGGAAAATTATGAAATAGAAGAAAGAGTTCAAAACGAAGTTTTCTTATTAAATGAATACTGCAGAATAACATGGAAAGATCAATTTAGTCCTCTTCAAACAAGAATACTTATCGATACTCTTCAAGAAATGCATGAGAAAGAAGAAAAAATAAACTTTGATATTTTACTAAAGAATATAATTGATGGTTCAAACAAAAGAGGCATAATTTGGAAGGAAGCATATGAAGCTATAATTTCCAGATTCTTTATATTTAAGATAGGAAAAGTTAAAAAAGCCTTTGAAAACTCTGATTTTAATGAATTCTATGAAGCTTTGATAAAAACAGGAATTCATATTGTAGATATGTCTATATTCGAATATGAAAGTATAAAAAACATGTTCAGTTTGGTTTTATTAAATCTTTTAAATTTGTTTTTAAGAAAAAATGAAATAACAAACAATCCTAAATTGATCATTATAATAGATGAAGCACAAAATGTTGCTTCAAAAGAAAATGAAAACGGAATATTGGAAAAAATGTTTATGGAATTAAGAAAGTATGGATTAGGCATAATATTAGCGTGTACAAGACCTTCCATAATTAATCAGAATATTTTAGCTAATACCTGCTGTTTAATTCTGCATCAAATACTTAATTCCTATGATATTAATTATCTTAAAAACTTCTCTATAATTTCAAGCAATGATATAGATATAGCTCTTAGCATTATTAATGAAGGTGAAGCGATAGTAAAAAATATAAAAGATAAGAAGGAAAGCTTAGTAAAAATAGGATTGCCTGAGCATGAATTCTTAATATTTAGCTGACTTTCTTACCATAAAAGAAGAAACTTTCAGTCTTTCAAAAATCAAGAAATAATGGGGTTTATTCCTTTGTTTGTCCCTTTGTAATAGAGGAAAAGATTTCTGCCGAATTTATTACTACACCTTCCTTATATATGAACGTAGTTAAGTTATATTTTCCAATATTTTCTTCCATCATTCCAGCATTTATCACTATCTTTTTTAGTTTAGTATTCATAGGAACCATAATAGTAATTCCGTAGTCAAAATCAACATAATACGCTCCAGTAATGCCAATGTTTATTTTAAATATTTTAATTTTATATAAAGAATGAAATGGAAACTTTCTTAGAAAATGTAATAATCGATACGGATAAGAACAAATTAAAGGAAGATGATACGTTAAAAATTAGGATTTATGCTAAATTAAACGGTAAAATAAGAGAAGTTTTTTCACCTGATATATGGGAAAAAGCATACGATAAAGGAGAAAGGAGATTCTTACTAAGATATTACATTGAAATATTTAAAAAAGAAAAATTTTTGAAAAAATTAATTTTAAAAGATAAAATAGTAAGAAAAGCAACATTCTTTTGGACCCGTAATCCTACAATAAAAAATAGAATATGGGTAATGTATGTGTCAGAAGAAAAGAAGCCATATCTTCCTTCAGATGCTGAAGAAGTTAAGGATAAACTATTTGTTTTAAAAAAAGAGTATTTGATAGATAATTTTAAATTAGGTAAAGGTAAGCATGAAATCTTTGCTGTAGTTAAAGCAAAATGGGGAAATTATGAATTTATAGAAAAAGGAGAAGTTAAAGCAAAAAGTAATAAAGTTAAAGTAGAATGTTATTAAATGTTTAAGAAAAAAATAGAAGCTACTTTTGGAAACGATTATGCAATAGAAAAAGCTGAAGAAGAATTAAAAAAGCATAATTTTCATTTTAAAAGAAAAATTCCATTAAAACTTGAAATCTTTGTTTCGAATAAAAAAGACATAGAGAAAATAACAAAAATTGTGAGAGAAAATCTTGGTTATGTTGAAGAAATAGAGACTTTTAAGAAGAAAATCATTAAAACAATAACCTATCCTTTTAAAGCTTTATTGCTTCCAAAGAAAAAGAAGTAGTTAAGGTTCAACTTCTACTATTGATTCACATTTTGTGCAGAAAGGATATTCGTTAAAAGGAGATACAGGATCCTTTATAAAAACTCTTATTTCTGAACCGCAGTATTTGCATTTCATTTTTGATATTATTTTTTAATTTTATAATATATTTAACCCCATCGTTTAAAGTGTTCCCATCCTTTACTTTCTATTACAAAATTCCTTTTTCCATCATTATAAATTACTTCTTTATTCTTAGTTATTTCTCCAATAACATTAAATTCGCATCCTAAACTTGTTAATAAATTCTTGATATCTTCTAAATAACTTTTATTAAAACAAAATAAAATTTCATATTCTTCTCCTCCTTTATATAAAGAAAGCTCCAAAGGATCTAAGTTATTAATTTCACAAAATTCATTAACTTTCTCATGAATAGGTATGTTAAAAATTCTTGCTCCTACATTATTTAATTCACATAATTGATTTAAAGAAATAGCTAAACCATCGCTTATGTCCATGCAACAATTTAAATAAGGAGAAATCATTAAAGCTTCTTTTATTCTTCCCTTAGGCTTAAATAGATTTGCAAAAGATAAGTTCTTAATATATTCATCACTCTTAGCTTTTTTAAACAATATTTCATATGCTACTGAATTTAAACCAAATTTACCAGTAACCCCAATTAGATCACCTATTTTTGCTCCCTTTCTTTTAATTATTCTTTTTGCTATTCCAAAGGCAAATCCAGCTATACTTAGCTCATTGGAACTTGAAGTATCTCCTCCTAAGTATATTACATCTTCTTCTTTACATGCATCACAAATTCCTTTTATCATTTCTTCAAAATCTTTTAAATCTAAACTTTTTGGAAGAGAAAAAGAAAAAAGAATTCCTAAAGGCTTCGCTCCTTTACAAGCTATATCTGATAAATTTGATATTACAGCTTTCCAACCAAAGTTATAAAATCCCATTTCTTTAATAAAATCGGTTGACTCGTTTAAAACATCCGTATGTAATACTAGATAATCTGAAGAAGGAAGTCTTATAAAAACTGAATCATCGTAATCTGGTTTAAAGTTAAGCTTTTTTTCAATAATTTCATGAACAATTTCAATTATTTTCCTTTCTCCTAATTCTGAAATGTTCATCAAAATAAACTTAAAATTTTATTTTAATAAATAATAATTGGAAGCCCCAGTAGCATAGCTTGGTAATGCGCTTGCCTCGTAAATATATCGGGAAAGCAAGAGATCGCGGGTTCAAATCCCGCCTGGGGCTTAAAATTCATCATTATAACAATAGTTATATTTATATTTTGGTTGGAATACTAATAAAGAAGTATGATTGATACACTAACAATTGAGGACTTGCATGTAGAAGTAGAAGGAAAAGAAGTAATTAGAGGTTTAAATTTAGAAGTTAAAAGAGGTGAGATTCATGCAATTATGGGTCCAAACGGTTCAGGAAAAAGCTCATTAGCTTTAGCTATATTAGGTCATCCTAAATATAAAATAACAAAAGGAGACATTAAATTAAACGGCGAAAGTATAATTAATTTACCTACAGATCAAAGAGTTAAAAAAGGCTTATTTCTATCTATGCAATACCCAATAAGTATACCTGGAATTACTTTGCTTAGTTTAATGAGAGCTTCAATTACATCAATATATGGATTACAACAAGATTCTAAAGAAATAGCTACCGTTATAAAAATTAAGAAGGATCTAACAAATGCTTTAAAATTACTTGGTTTAGATGAAAGCTTTAGTTCAAGATATATAAATGAAGGATTTTCAGGAGGAGAGAAAAAAAGAACTGAAATTGTTCAATTGGCAATGATAAAGCCAAAATTTGCAATATTAGATGAAACAGATTCAGGATTGGATATAGATGGTATAAAAATAGTTTCAAATGCAATAATGGAAATATATAAAAATGGTATGGGATTAATTTTAATTACGCATTATAACAGAATATTGAAATATATTAGACCCAACTATGTTCATGTATTAATAGATGGTAAAATAATTGATTCAGGAGGCGCTGAATTAGCTGATCATCTTGAAGAAAAGGGTTATAATTGGTTAAGAGGTGTAGGAACATGAGCAAAATAGATCTTAGTTTTGATTATAGTAAATACAATTTTAGAGATATTGTAGAGTATGAAATACTATTACCTAAAGGGCTAAACGAAGAAATAGTAAGGGAAATATCTAGAATAAAGAATGAACCTTCATGGATGGAAGAATTCAGAGTTAAATCATTTAAATTATTCATGGAAAAACCAATGCCTACATGGGGTGTAGATCTATCAAAACTTAGATTGGATGATATCCATTATTATGCAAAACCTACAAGCAAAAAAGGAAGAAGTTGGGATGAAGTACCTGAATATATAAAAAGAACTTTTGAAAGATTAGGAATTCCTGAAGCAGAAAGGAAATTCTTAGCAGGAGTAGGAGGTCAATATGATTCAGAAGTTGTATATCATAACTTAAGGAAAGAATTAGAAAAGCAAGGAGTAATTTTTGTTGATACAGATACTGCTGTAAGAGAATATCCTGAAATAGTTAAAAAATACTTTGGTACAGTTGTACCTCCAAATGATAATAAATTTGCTGCATTAAATTCTGCAGTATGGAGTGGAGGTAGCTTTATTTATGTTCCTGAAGGAGTTAAAGTTGAGATGCCTTTACAAGCATATTTTAGAATTAATGCTCAAAATGTTGGTCAATTTGAAAGAACATTAATAATAGCTGAGCCTTACAGCGAAGTCCAGTATATTGAGGGGTGTTTGCCACCAGGTGAAAAGGTTTCTTTAGGAGATTCTTGGATAAATATTGAAACGATAAAACCAGGAGATTATGTTGTTACTCATAGGGGAACTTTAGCTAAGGTTAAATTGGTAATGACGAGAAATTATAAAGGAGATATGTACAAAATTACACCAATTTCTCCTTTTAATAGTTTTTCGCTTACCGAGGAACATCCAGTTTTAGCTATTAAGAGAGAGTGGGTAATGAAAAAGAGAAAAATAAGGAAAGAGGGTTGGCTACCAGAAGTAGATTCTCGAAAGTTAAAGAATACAAAACCAGAATTCATTCCGGTAAGAGATCTTAAAAAAGGAGATTTTCTAATATTTCCCAAAATAAAAAATCAAATAATAAATTCTTCAAATCTTTCTGATGAAGAAATAGAATTTTTAGGATTTTATGCTGCTGAAGGTTCAGCTTATTATCATAAAAAACTTAAACAATTTGTTGTTTCTTTGTCTTTTTCTGAAAGAGAAAAGGAAAATATTGAAAGAGTAAAGTTTCTAATAGAAAAAATCTCTGGCAAAAAAGCTATTTTAGTAAGAGATAAAAAGAAACATTCAATAAATGTAGTAGTATATTCAAAACCATTATACGATTTGTGTTTAAGACATTGCGGAAAATTGGCCAAAGAGAAAAGACTAAGCCCAGAGATATTGAATTTGCCAAAAGAAAAATTAGAAAAGTTCTTTTGGGCTTATTTTAAAGGAGATGGAAATCTTTGCATAAAAAATGGAAAAAGTAAACTTTATCGTGTTGCAACTGCTTCAATTAATTTAGCCATTCAGCTACAAGAGATTTTAGCCAAAATTGGAATTTTCGCTAGCATTCAAGAAAGAAAAGGAGGAAAGGATAAAATTTTGGGAAGAGAGATCAAAAGAAAAAATCAATACATTGTTGCTTTTACTTATCCTAAAAAGTGGTCAGAAGTGAGAGAAACAGAGGAATATTATATAGTCCCAATTAAAAAAATCGAAAAGTTTGAATATGAAGGTCCAGTTTTTAATCTAGAAGTTGAAAGGGATAATTCTTATTTAGTTAAAGGATTTGCAGTTCACAATTGTACAGCGCCGATATATTTGAGTCACTCGTTACATAGTGCAGTAGTAGAGATAATTGCAAAGAAAGGAGCAAAAGTAAGATATACTACAATACAAAACTGGAGTATAGATGTTTATAATTTAGTAACAAAGAGAGCCCATGCATATGAAGAAGCTAGAGTAGAATGGGTTGATGCAAATATTGGAAGTAAAGCTACAATGAAATATCCTTCAGTTTATCTTTTAGGAAAATATGCGACTGCTGAAATAATTTCAGTTGCTTTTGCAGGAAAAGGTCAACATCAAGATACTGGTGGAAAGGTAATTCATTTAGCACCATATACTTCTTCTAGAATTACTTCAAAATCTGTTTCAAAAGACGGTGGAAGAACTACATACAGAGGATTATTACATGTAGCAAAGGGAGCTAGAGGAGTTAAAGCAAGTGTAAGATGTGATGCTTTGCTTTTAGATGAATATTCAAAAACAGATACATATCCATACGTTGAAATATTAGAAGATGATGCTACAGTTACACATGAAGCAACGGTAGGAAAAATTAGCGAAGATCAGCTATTTTATTTAATGTCAAGAGGAATTCCAGAAGTAGAAGCATTGAATATGATAGTTTTAGGATTCTTTGAACCATTTATAAAAGAGCTACCAATGGAATATGCTGTAGAAATGAATAGATTATTAAGACTTGAAATGACAGGTTCTGTAGGTTAATGAGCTATCAATTACCAAATTTTTCATTAAAGGAAATTTTTGAAAATAAATATCAATTAAATGAAGTAAGTATTCTTACTGAATATAGAAAGGAAGCATTTGATTATTATAATAAATTAAATATTGAAGTTTCTCCTTTGTATATAAAAAACTTTGATATTTCAGGTTTAAATTTAGCAAATGCTAAAATAGCTTATGAAGAAAAATATGAAGCTGATAAAGAAATATTAGGATTCTTAGAAAGTATAAGCAATTTTCCTTATGCTTTAATAATAAATGGTAAGGTTTCAAAAATTAATATTCCTGAAGTTTTTTTAAAAACAGGTTTAAGAATAGATAGCATAAAAAGTTATCTTTCTGAAGAAGAAAAAATAAAAGAAATTTTTAAATATAAAACGATAAGCAATAAAGAAGATAAATTTGCAGCTTTCAATGATGCATTTTTCTCAGATGGTTTATTTATTTATATTCCAAAGGGAATTCAGTTAAAAGTTCCAATAAGAATAATAAATTTAATAAACAATGAAGGAATAGTTTCTGTAGTTCAAAATTTCATAGTAGCAGATAATGATAGTAAATTTGTAATATTAGAAGAGAATTTTTCAAAAGAAGATATTTCTGTTCAATCTTTACATAGTCAAAATTTGAATGTTTATTTAAACGAAGGTTCAGAATTGGAATATATTACAGTTTGTAATTTTAATGAAAATACGAGTTATTTTAGCAATAGGAGAGTTGTTTGTAATAAAGATTCAAAAATTTCATGGATCTCAGGATATTTAGGAGGATTAATAACAAGAATAAAAACTGATAATTTTATGAAAGAGCAAGGAGCTTTTTCAAACACAATAGAATTAATTGTAGGTAACTTGAAACAAAGATTTGATATAACATCTTATTTAACTCATGCTGCTCCTTATACACAAGGAGTAGCTTTATCAAGAGCAGTTTTAAAGGATGAATCAAGAAGTATATTAAAAGGTTTAATAAAAATTACAGAAAATGCAAGAAATTCAAATGCATATTTAGAGGAACATGCAATGATCTTAAATAGAGGAGCAAGAGCAGATTCTATTCCTGGATTAGAAATTGCAAACAATGAAGTAAGAGCTACGCATTCTGCATCAGTAGCACAAATAGATGAAGAACAGATATTTTATTTAATGAGCAGAGGTTTGAGCGAAAATGAAGCAAAGAAACTATTAACTCTAGGATTCTTTGATCCTCTTTTAGCAAAGATTCTTTCAGAAAGTATAAAGGAGAAAATTAAGGAACTAATAGAAGATAAAATTGAAAATAGAAGGAAAAAGATAGAAGAAAAATTAATTATAACAGAAGAAATAAAAGAATTTAAAGAATTGTCTCCTGAAAAAATGTTTGAAACGCATTATAAATATAGAAAATGAAGGTAAAAATTGGAGAATTAAAAAATTTAATTGAAGGAAACATATATTCAAAGGATATAAACAATGAACATATAATATTCTTTAAACTTGGAAATAAGGTATATGCTCTTGAAGGATATTGCACACATGAAAAAGCAGATTTAGCTTATGGAATACTTACAGAAAATGAAATAATATGTCCTTTACACTTATCTTCTTTTAATATAGAGACAGGTCAAGTATTGAATCCTCCTGCTGAAAGAAACTTAAAAACATATAAAGTAGAAGTAATTAACGGAGAGATTTTTATAGAAATCTGACTTACTACCATCTTAAAGCGGGGTTTTCATTTATTGAAAAATACTTATATAAATTTGTTCGTATAAAGTAAAACTATGAGCGATATTTATTACGAGATAATTCTTGAACATTATAAATATCCTAGAAATTATGGTAAAATAGAAGATGCAGATATTAGAGTAAAAGATTCAAATCCCTTATGCGGTGATGAAGTTGAATATTATATAAAATTAGATCCTGAGAAAAAGAGAATTGAACAAATAAAATTCATTGGAAGAGGATGCGCAATAAGTCAAGCTTCAGCTTCAATTTTATCTGAGTTGGTAAAAGGCAAAACTTTAGAAGAAATAAAGAAACTAAAGAAAGAAGATATTTTAGAAGAAATGGGAAATCCTTATTTAGGTCCTTCAAGAATAAAATGTGCTACATTGTCTTTAAAGGTATTAAAATTAGGAATATATGCATTCTTAGGTCAAAAATTATCTTCAGAAGAAGGTTCTCTTTAAAATTTTTAGGCAAAATTTAATTATATTATATTGGAGCAGGGGTTCCCTAGCCTGGTCAAAGGGGTAGGGCTTAGGACCCTATGGCTTAAGGCCTTCGTGGGTTCAAATCCCACCCCCTGCATATTTATACATTCTGAATAATTTCATTTTGTTTTCCAGTTAATGCTATGTTGTACGTTTTAAAAATTAGAATAATTTTCTTTTTTACTCCAAATATCAAATTATTTTAAAAGCTTAGAAACATCGTTCAACATTTCAAATACAGTTTTCAAATTTTTATAGTGTTAACCTAAATTAAAGAATATGTGTAGAATATTTGCTGGAATAATTAAAGATGGTGATATTGCTCCTTTATTAAGAATTGGTTTGAAAAGATTAGAATATGGAGGCTATGATTCAGCTGGAATTGCTACAATTTATGATAATAAAATTTTCTTAAAAAAAGATAAAGGAAAAATAGATGAAATTCATCAAAGATTAAATTTTGATGATCTTAAAGGAAACATTGGTATAGCTCATACAAGATGGGCAACACATGGTGCTCCTTCACAGATTAATGCCCATCCTCATTTAGATTGCACTAAAAACATAGCAATAGTCCATAATGGAATAATAGAAAATTTTCTGGAATTAAAGCAGGAACTTGAACAGCTCAACCACAAATTTGTCTCAAGAACAGATACAGAAGTAATAGTACATTTAATTGAAGAATATTACAAGCTAACAAAAGATTTTAAAGAAGCTTTTATACAAGCTATAAAAAGATTGCAAGGCTCATATGCTATTGCGGTAATTACAATTTATGAACCAGATAAAATTTTCCTTGCAAGAAACGGTGCTCCTTTATTATTAGGAATAGGAAAAGAATTCAATTTTGCTTCCTCAGATACTATAGCTTTTATAGATAAAACTAAGGAATGCATCCCTTTAGAAGATAACGAAATAGCAATAATTTCTCTTAACGATTATGAAATATACAAATTAGAAGGAAAAACAAAGGTTAATAGAAAGCCTATAATTTTAAATTGGAGCTTGGAGCAAGCAAGCAAGGAAGGTTATGATCATTATATGCTAAAAGAGATAATGGAACAGGAAACATCTATGAGATGGTCTTTAAATGCCCAAAAGATTTATTTAGATTTAATTTCAGAATTTATAGATAAAGCTAATAAGGTATTTTTAGTAGGGGCAGGAACTTCATATCATTCATGTGTTGTAGGTTCATATTATTATTCAAAGCTTGCTACAATTACTACAATTCCTGTAATAGCTTCAGAATTCATAGAAAATTATGGCTCCTCAATAGATATTAACACAGCAATATTGTTTGTTTCTCAATCAGGAGAAACAGCTGATGTATTAAATGCAGTAGATTTTGCAAGAAAAAGAGCATGTACAATATTAGCTATTTGTAATGTAATAGGTTCAACTTTAACAAGAGTAGCAAGAGCATATGTTTTGCAACAATCAGGACCCGAAATAGGTGTAGCTGCTACTAAAACATATACATCGCAGCTAATAATACATTTACTTTTAGCTTTGAATTTAGCTAAAAAAAGAGGAAAAATTTCACAATATGAAATGGATGAAATGAAAGAAACTCTTAGCGAAATACCAATTTTAGCAGGAAAAATTTTAAAAGAAAAAAGCAAAGAAGTAAAAGAAGTAGCAAAGAAAATAATGAATAAAAACCATGTATTCTTTTTAGCTAGAGGATTAAATTATGGAACAGCTTTGGAAGGAAGATTAAAGCTTTTGGAAATAGCATATATTCCTTCAACAGCCTATCCTGCAGGAGAATCTAAGCATGGACCAATAAGCTTGATAGAAGAAGGAGTGCCAGTTATTTTTATAGCTCCTAAGGATGAAACAAGGAAACAAATAATTGGAAATATAATGGAAATGAAAGCAAGAGGAGCAGAAATAATTGCTTTAGCAGAAGAAGATGATGAAGAAATAAGATCTTTAAGCAATATATTCATAGGAATGCCTAAAATGAATAGCATAATTACACCTATTTTATATATTTTACCTTTACAACTTTTAGCATATTATACTGCAGTATTAAAAGGACTTGATCCTGATAAACCAAGAAATTTAGCTAAATCTGTAACTGTACTTTAAAATGAGCGAAATAAAAGATAAAGAAAAAAGGGAATGGCTAAAAACATTAGGATTAGGAGCTGCAGCTATAGCTACTGCAGGAACATTGTTTTTATTATCTCAAAGATTATCTCCTACAACATTAAGAGGAGATATTTTAGCTAACTATATAATTTTTCAAGAAAGGGAACTTTTTAAGGCTTTAAATGGGATAACTGGAAACATAGATTTCCAAGATTATGATGCTACAGTTGTTATACAAAAGGCAATAGAAGCACTTTATCAAAGAGGAGGAAGAATATTTATTAGAAATGGAGTTTATGTTGTGAGAGGTTTTGAAATTGATAACAAAGGTGTTCCTATAATAATAGAAGGAGAAGGAAATACAGTATTAAGAAGAAAAGTGGATGTCTCTGCAGAGCCCAATTATGGTAATACTTTTTTAATAAGAACAGGAAACGGAGCAAATAATATAGTAATAAGAAACATCATATTTGAAGCTGAACCTTTAAAAGTTACTCCTGTAATCGATCCTAATTTACCTATTGCTCCAGAAGAACAGTTCCATCATATTAGTTTTAGTTGGGCTAGAAAGCCTGGCGGAACAGGATATAACATTATTAATGATGCAAACATTTTAATAGAAGATTGTATATTTAGAAACAATCCTGTTACAGGTGCTAATAATGAATATATTTGGTTTTCACCAAGCTCATATAAGGGAACTATTATAAGAAGGTGCATATTTTATCAAGAAATTCCTATTAACATGATACGTGTTGATTATGCTTCTGATGTAGTAATAACTGAAAATGTTTTTAGACAAGACAGCGATCCTTTAATTACTAATGCTCCTGCTGTAACTTTATGGGGTTCAGATAATCCTATAAGCGAACCTCCCTTTACTGATATAACAGGTAAAAATATTGTTACAAACAATATTTTTTATAATACTTCATTGTTATTATACGGCCATTCAGCCCTTAATGTAATATCAAATAACACATTTATTTTAGATAGAAATATTTCTCCAGATTTGCCTGCCCAAGATTGGAGCTTTATAACTGTAGCAGGTACAAATGCTACTGAAGACAATCCTGGCTATAATGGAAGCATAATAGCAAATAATACAATTTTAACAGATTTTTCTAAAGTAAAAATTGCAACATATGGAATAAGAATAGAAAATAATACCGATGTGAAAATAGTTAATAATACAGTAATAGCTAGTAATCCCTTTGTTATTTTTGGTTCAGGAAGGGGATGCCATATTGAAGGAAATACGTTTATAGGCGGAATATTTTCCATAAGTTATGCTAAAGATCCAAATAAATGCGATAATAGATACCTTAAGGTAGTAAACAATAGAATTAAAACAATAAGAGTAGTTGTTAGAGGAAACAAAATGGATTCAAGTATTTTCGCAAACAATATCTTCGAAAATTATAGCCAAGATTATCCTTCAATCATATTTGAGATAAAAACTAAAGGAGCTTTATTTATTAATAATGAAGGTTATAACAAAAAAGAAATAAAGGAAATAAATTTTGAAGAAAACCCCTTCATTTATATAAACGAAAATCCTTACCCTGTGAATATAATAATTATAGGAGAAGCTAATGTAGAATATTCAAAGGATGGTAAAAAATTCTATAAAGTAAATAATCAAATAACTCTTTATCCTTATGAGATAGTTAAAGTAAGTTACAATTTAAAACCCAGAATTTTAGAGATACAATTATGAGCTATTCCTTAATGGCAAAGATTTCTGCGTTTAGAGTAGGTTTAACCATCATTTATAGCGAGATTTTTGCTCTCCTATAATAAAATAAAAATCTTAAATAGTAGAAAGATTTAAATACTCTTACGCTATAGTATAATTACAAAATGGATAAAATAAGGCTAGGATTAATAGTAATTTCAATAATGGCTATAATAGTATCATTTTTTATTTCACCAGCACAACTTGTAGGTTTATCAACAATATTAGGTAGCACAATACTAGGTTCAACAATATTAGGCAGTACAGTGTTAGGTTCCACAGTGTTAGGATCTACAGTGTTAGGTAGTACAGTAATGGGATCTACAATATTAGGTAGCACTATATTAGGCTCTGTAACTTTAACTACTGTTTACGCTGAAACTTATTTAAATACTTTAATTAATGCATTATATATAGCTCAAATAATAATTGCTATAGCTACAATAGGTTTATTAATTTATTTAGAAATTACTCACCAAAGTTATGGAAATGTTAAAAGAAAATACTTTGAAATTAGAAATGCATTATTACCAATGGGAATAATACTTGCTTTAATTTTCTTTACAATAGTTACTTTAAGAGCAATATTAGTAATAACAGGCTAAAATTTCATGGAAGATAGCTCAGAAATAATAAGGCAAACACTAACACTTTTTTTTCTTTCTTTAATATTCTTTTCAGTTTACTATGTTATTCTAAGCTTATTTATTCCTTATTATTATTTATCTTTACATTTTATAGCAACAACCGCTTTTACTCTTTTATCCCTTTTTTTAATACTTATTGGAATTAAAGAAAAAACAAAATTATATTTATTGTTTATTTCTATAACAATATTAATATTAATTGAAGAATTACTTTTAATATCTTTATATGTTTTTTATGGATTAATTATAAATATATTTCTTATAATCTTTTTACCTCTCTTTGCTAACTTAATGACTAAGGATGAAAGATTAAGAATTTGCCTTGAATCTCTAGCTTTAATTTTAATTAGCAGAACAATATTGGTAGCCTTTCCTAAACAATTTTTATTTCTTGGTTATTCGATGATCATTATTTATGCTTTTTTAATAATAGCAATAGTAACTTATTTGTATATAAGAAAAATACCTAATGAAAGCATTAGGCTATTCAAAGGAAATTCAAGTTTAACATTCCAAATTATTTTAGGTTTAATTGTAGGTATTGGTGTTGGAACAACAGAATATTTTGTTTTAAAGTTAAAAGTCGTAATTTTCGAGAATTTGCTTCTAGTATTTTCATACATTGTTTTTGTTATGATATTAGTAGGATTTGCTGAAGAAATTTTATTCCGAGGAATGCTTCAAATATATCTTGAAAAATTAATGCCTAAATTTCATGCTATTTTTTTAGCTTCAGTAATATTTGGATTAATGCACATAGGTTGGCTAAATCCTTGGGAAGTAGTTTTAGCATATGGTGCAGGATTAATATTTGGTTTATTTGCTTATTATTTCAATAGCCTTGTCACTCCCATAACAGCCCACTTTTCTGGCAACACAATTTTATATCTTATACCTGTATTTTTTGTTAGCTAAGTTTATATTTTTCTAAAAAACTAATCTTTTGAATGAAAGTTATTGCTTTAATTCCTGCTTATAATGAAGAAAATACAATAGCTAAAGTCATATTAAAAGCGAAAAAATATGTTGATAAAATAATAGTTTGTGATGATGGCTCGCAAGATATGACATATGAAATAGCCAAAAGTCTTGGAGCTGAAGTAATAAAAAATGAAAGAAATTATGGCAAAGGATATTGTTTAGCTGAATTATTTAAAAGAGCTTTGAAAGAAGATGCTGATGTTGTAATAACTTTGGATGCTGATATGCAGCATGATCCAGATCTAATACCTTTTTTTATAAATACTTTAACAGAAAATGATGCTGATGTTGTAATAGGTTCAAGATTTTTAAATTCAAAAAGTAAGGAAGTACCAGGTTATAGAGTTATTGGTAATAAAATATTAAACATTATTACAAACAAAAAATATACAGATTCCCAATGTGGTTTTAGAGCTTATAAAAAAGAAGTATTAAAGCTCTTAATTCCATCAGAAATGGGTTATGGAGCTGATTCTGAAATTTTACTAAAAGCACTAGATAATAACTTAAAAGTAATAGAAATTCCTATCTCTGTTAAATACGATGTTCCAAAGCCTTCAAAAACAAATCCTATTTTACATGGTTTAGATGTTTTGCTTACAGTTTTAAAAAGACATGCTATAAGGCATCCTTTAATTTTATTTGGAATTCCATCCTTTATTTTCTTATTAATTTCCATAATTGCTGGAATATTAGCTATGGATTACTTTAATACTACTAGACAATTACCAACAAATTTGCTTATAATATCTGGAATGAGTTTGATTATTTCAATAATTTTAGCTACAACTGGATTGTTAATATTTATACTTGTTTCTTTAATAAGAGAAGAAATATCTAAATAATGAAAAAAATATGCATAATATCACAATATTGGCTTCCAGATTTAAATGGAGATGTAGTTAGATTAAAGAACTGTATAAAAGTTTTGATAAATCTTGGATACGAAGTAACTTTAATAACTTCCTTACCTCATTATCCATATGGAGATAGAAAAGGTTACAAATCGAAACCTATTATAATAGAGAAAGGAAAAAATATTAAAATAATAAGAGTTTACATTCCTCCTTTAAAGCATGAAGGTTTACATAGAAGATTAATATTATATATTACATTTACTTTCACTTCTCTCTTTCCATTGTTTATTTTAAAGAAAGCAGATTACGTTTGGGCTTTTAGTCAAAGAATATTTTCTTCCATTTCTGGAATAATATTTAAAATTTTTTACAGATGCAAATTGATAAGCGATATTACAGATCTTTGGCCAGAAGCTTTAGTAAACACTGGTTATACAAAATATAATAGTATATTTTTCAAAATAGGTAGATTTTTAGCTAAAATTGTATATTTGTTAAGTGATAAGGTAACAGTATTAACTGATTCAATGAAGGATTTCATTGTAAAAGAATATAAAATTGAACCTAAAAAAATTAAAATTTTACCAAATATAGCAAAAAAACATGATTGCGAAGAAAATGTTAGCAAAGATAAATTGAGGATCGTTTATTCAGGAAATCTTGGTAAAAATTATGATTTAGTTTCAATCATTGAAGTCGCTAAAATTTTGAGGAACGAAAAGATAGAGTTTATCATAAGAGGTCAAGGAGAAATGTACAGCATTCTAAGCAAATTAATAAAAAAATATAATTTAAAGAATGTTAAAATTGAAAATAAGCCTTTACCTTATAAAGAATATTTAAAAGAAATGTGCAATTCAGATATTTTTATGCTTCCTTTAAAAAGTTCAATGTTTCCAGATGCATCCTTTCCAATAAAATTTGTAGAATATTTAGGATTTGGGAAACCAATGTTAATAATATCAAAAGGATATTTAGCAAAATTTTCGAAAGAAAAAAATGTTGGTTTTGTATTTGAGGAAGCCAACTACCAAGAGATTGCTTCCTTGTTAATAAAAATTTCCAAAGAAAAAAATTCATTAAAAGAGTTCAAATCAAGAAATATTAAAGTTCTAAATGAGTATTTTTCAGAAAACAAATTAAAGGAAATTTTAAAGAAAATCTTTAACTAAAAACATTTAAGCTTATAAAGAAAATTTTAAAGAAATGAATTTTAAAGAATTTGAAGGAAGCAATGTTTTAATTACAGGTGGAGCAGGATTTATAGGTTCAAATTTGGCTAAGAAATTAGTAGAAATAGGTGCGAATGTTATAGTTGCGGATAATCTTTCCAGAGGAAGCTTAGAAAATTTAAGTGAAATAATTAATAAGATAAAATTTTACAAAGTAGATTTAACAGATATAAATAATTGTATAAAGGTTAGTCAAGGAGTCGATTACATTTTTCATTTAGCTTCATCTGTTGGTGGAATTCATTATATTTCAAAGGTGAATGTTGAACAATTATCTCCTTCAGTAACAATGAATATAAACATGCTTGAAGCTGCAAGAAAAAATGATGTTAAAGGCTTTTTATTTACAAGTTCTGCTTGTGTTTATAGAAGCAAAACAAATGGATTGAATGTATTTAAAGAAGAAGATGCTTATCCAGCAAATCCACCTACAACATATGGATGGGCAAAAATATTGGGAGAAATAGCATGTAAAGCTTATTATAAAGACTATGGAATAAAATGTTCAGTTCCTAGAATATTTAATGCCTACGGTGAAAATGAAAATCTTGATCTAAAATGGGCTCATGTAATTCCATCATTGATAAGAAAGGCAATAATGTATCCAAAGGAAAGATTTGTAATATTAGGTGATGGAAGTCAGCAAAGAGCATTCTTATATGTTCAAGATTGTGTTGAAGGTCTTCTTAGATGCATGCTAAAAGCTAATGATGCTGAACCAATAAATCTTGGAAGTGATGAAGTAGTTACAATAAATGAAGTTGCTTCAAAAATTATTAAAATTCTTGGTAAGGAGATAAAAATAGAATATGATCTAAATGGAACAGTAGGAGTAAAAGGATACTGCGCAGATCTTACAAAAATGAAGGAAAAGCTTGAATGGATGCCAAAGACAAAATTAGAAGAAGGGTTGAGGAGAACAATAGAATGGGCTTATAAGAAATTGAACAATGTATAAAGGTAAAAAAGTTCTTGTTACAGGAGGAGCATCATTCATAGGAAGTCATTTGGTAGATAGATTGCTAAAAGAAGGTGCTGAAGTTATTGTAGCTGATAATTTCTCAAGTGGAAAATGGGAAAATTTGCAATACAATTTTTCAAGAGTTGCAAGAGGAGAATATGTTGCAAAGGAAGCAAATTTAAAGGTTTATGTTGGAGATTTAAAAGATAGAAGATTTGTAAGGAAAGTAGTTAAAAATATAGATGTTGTGTTTCATTTAGCAGCAATTCATGGAGGAAGAGGATACATAGCTACGCATCCTGCAGATGTTTGTACAGGAATGATAATAGATCAATTAGTTTTTGAAGAAGCATGTAAAAATAACGTAGAAAGAATATGCTATGCCAGCTCTGCATGTGTTTACCCTGTTCACTTACAGGAAGATCCTGAAGGTAATTATAAATTAAAAGAGGAAGATGCTGATCCTTTTACTTATGGTAAAGCCAATGCAGATCTAGAATACGGTTGGACTAAACTGATGGGAGAAATGGCTTTAAAAGCTTATCATAGACAGTATGGAATGAAAACATCTTCTGTTAGAATATTTACTGCCTATGGACCAAGGGAAAATGAAACACATTCTGTTATAGCTTTAATAGCTAAAGCTTTCATAAAAATGGATCCATTTGTAATTTGGGGAAACGGTAAGCAAAAAAGAAACTATACTTATATAGATGATATTGTAGATGCCTTAATATTAGCCTGTGAAAAAATCGAAGACGGTACTGCTGTAAATGCTGGAAGGGAAGATAGCATAACGATCAATGAATTAGCTGAAATGATATTTGAAATAGTTAACTGGAGACCAAGCAAAATTATCTATGATACAACTAAGCCTGTCGGAGTATTATCTAGAGCAGCAGATCTTACTTTAGCTAGGAAATTGCTAGGCTGGGAACCTAAAGTTAGTTATAAAGAAGGATTGAAAAGAACAATAGAATGGTATTTTTCTACAAAAGATCCTGAAGAAATAAAGAAAAAACTTGATTATTTACTTTTTGAAAGGAGTTAATGCCACATAGACCAATAACAGTTCTAGGTATAAACGATGGACATGATTGTGGAGCAGCTTTAATAAGAGATGGAAAAGTTTTAGCAGCAATACAAGAAGAAAGATTATCAAATATAAAGCATCACAGCGGAATACCTAAATTATCTATAAAAGAAGTATATAAAATAGCAAAAGTTGACCCTTCTGAAACAGATGCGATAGCTATAGTAAGTCTAAATCGAGTTTATTCGCCTTTAGAAGAATATCCTTTAAAAGTAAAGATATTTGAAAAAATTTCTCCTTATATTCATTTTAAATCTTTTGTAAAGCTTTACGTAAAAATCCTAAGCAAATTTAGAAACATAAAGGAATTAAAGAAAATATTTGAGGAATTAGGAATTGAAAACAAAGAAGTATTTTTTGTAGAACATCATCTAGCCCATGCTTCATGTGCTTATAGAACTTCTCCCTTTGGTTACGATGAGAAAGTTTTAATAATGACTGCAGATGGTGCTGGTGATGGTGTTTCTTCAACAGTTTCAATAGGAGAAAAAGGAGAAATTAGAAGAATTGCATGGTCAACTTTCTACGATTCTCTAGGTAATGCGTTCTATAGCGAAATAACGAGATATTTGGGAATGAAACCTTGGGATCATGAATATAAAGTAATGGGTCTTGCTCCATATGGAAAGCCAGAATATTGCATTGATAAAATGAGAAAAATAATAAGAATAAATCCAAAAAATCCTTTAGAATTTCAGAACACTTTCAGAAGCTACTTAAAATCTATGCAGAAAAAATTAAGAAAGTTACTTGAAGGAGAAAGATTTGACAATATAGCTGCTGCATGTCAAGCTTATTATGAAGAACTATTTACACAATGGGTAAGAAATGCAATAAATATTACAGGAATTCATAAAGTAGTATTTGCAGGAGGAAATATATTGAATGTTAAAGCAAACAAAAGAGTTTTGGAAATGGAAGAAGTTGATGATGCTTTCTTTTATCCTGCAGCAGGAGATGATGGAACTCCTGTTGGTGCTGCTTTACAAATTTATTATGAGCTTTGTAAAAGAGATGGTAGGAAACCAGAATTTCATCCTTTGGAAGATCTTTATTACGGATGCGAATTTGATGATGATTATATAAGAGAAGTAATAAAGAGAGAAGGATTGGAAAATAAAACTGAAAAATATGATGGTATAGAAGAAGTTGTAGGAGAACTATTAGCTAAAGGAGAAATTGTAGCAAGATTTAATGGAAGAGTTGAGTGGGGACCAAGAGCGTTAGGCAACAGAAGTATTTTAGCAGATCCAAGAGATTTTAGAGTTGTAAGAAAATTAAATAGCGCAATAAAGCAAAGAGATTTTTGGATGCCCTTTGCACCAACAATACTTGAAGAAAGAATGCATGAATATTTGGTAAATGCAAGACCTGCGAGATATATGATACTTGCCTTTGATACAACAGAAAAAAGAGATGAAATAATTGCGGCTATTCATCCCCAAGATTTTACAGCAAGACCCCAAACTTTAAATGAATGGAATCCTTCTTATAGAAAAATATTAAAAACTTTTGAAAAAATTACAGGCGTTGGAGCTGTTTTAAATACAAGTTTTAATTTGCATGGATATCCAATTGTAGGAACACCTGAGCTTGCTATATGGACTTTTAAAAATTCAGGCTTAAAATATTTAGCTATCGGTAATTATCTGATCAAAAAATAACTCAATATGAGGTTTTAAATTGTAAAAGCTTTATTTAAAAGTTTTTAAAGAATGAAGCGGTTATATTTACAATGCTTGCTTTATCATTTTCAGATCTATCAAGATTTTATAAATTATGCTTAAGAAGAGGATTATGGAATAATCTTTCAGCGCTAGATAAGGCATTTTACATTGCCTGCATGAAGCTGTCAAAAATAAAAAAGATAATAAACAAAGAAATCATTGACACGCTCATATTAATAATGAAGAAACTAAATTCGTTTAAGGAAAGAATGATGAAGAAAGGAAAGGAAGTTGCAGAAATATTGTTAAAAAGTAAAACAGTAATAATGATACCTGCAATAAAAGATTGGTTAAAAGATCCTAATTACATCTTTTGGTTAGGATTAACATATTCAAATTTAAAAAGATAAATATTTTATAATAACCCAATTCTAAAATTAAACCTCATAAATCCTTATGATTAAGAATAAGCTTACACTTGATTACGTATTGCCGAGATTAAAAGAGTTATTTGAAAAATTTGAAAATGTTGAAACAGCAATATTATTTGGTTCTATAGTAAAAAATAAGTTCAGCGTCCATGACATAGATATAGCCTTAAAATTAAATAAAGAAGACCTGCTAGAAATTGGATACATTATAACCCAGATCGCAAACACTCTACATATCAGCGAAGATTATATAGATATCGTGCTCTTAAACCAAGCAAATCCAATAATGCTCTCAAAAATACTCAAAGATGGTATCATAATCAAAGCTCAACCTAAATGCATTGAGGAACTCTTACAAAAAGCAGAACAAGCGCCAGATGCTATAATGGAGATCAAGCATTGGGCAACTTTTGATCCAAAATTAGATAAAATGGTCATTATGCCAAGAATAGAGGAAATCAGAAGAAATACAGAATTCATTAAAAGCGAAATACTATCAAAGAAAATCGAAGACTTAAATTACAAAGATATGCTAGCCCTAGAAAGAGCTATTCACAGAACTATAGAAGCTATGCTTGACATATGTAGGCATCTAGTCTCGGTCTTCTCTCTAGGACTTGCTGAAAGTTATGGTGAATATCCACAAAAATTAGCAAAAGCAAATAAAATGCCCAGAGACTTAGCGGAATACGTAGCAAGACTTGCAGGCTTAAGAAACATACTTGTACATCGCTATCTAGAAATCAAAATCGAAATTCTCTATCAAACAGCTAAGGAAACAGCAGAGAAAATAGTAAGTGAATTCATTAAATGGATAAAGACTATAGATCCAAACTGCGATCATTAAATCAATAAGCAAACAAAGAATATTATAAACAAGAAGTGAGTAAAATTAAGATATTATTGGTCTGTGAACAACCTTTACCTTCTAAGAAAAGAGCAGGAAGACCAAATTATAGCGTTAAGTATCTTTCAGAATTAGGGAATGATATAACAGTTATTTGCCCTAAATCAGATTTGCCAGAAGATAACTTAGCTAATTACGAATACATAAATTTAGAATTTAAGCAATTCAACATTTTATCAAGAATAAAAATAATGAGGGAAATGAGAAAGAGAATAAAAGAGCTATGTAAACAAGAAAAATTTGATATCATTAGAACTATTAATATCTTGCCAACTTATGCAACGATATCAAACAAAAAAGAAATAAAGGCTCCAATTTATGCAGAACTAACTGACTTTATAAGTGATCTTTATATTCAATTTGATATGCCTCTTAAAAATTTAATAGTTCCTTTCTTAAAAAGAATGGAAAAGAAAATAGCCAAAACAGTAGATTATGCAAACGTTGAAACAGACCTAGGTAGAGATTTTTGGCATGAATATGGTCTTAACAAAGGAAGAGTTGCAGTAATACCTAATGGTGTTGATACAGAGCACTTTAATCCTGATAAAACAAATCCTGATATGATAAAAAGTAAGCTTGAACTGAATGATAAAGTAATTTTTTATCACGGTGACATGGGACTTTATGATGGAGTTCATTTATTGATAAAAGCTTTTAATAAACTAAAAGAAAAAGCTTCTCTATTAATTGTAGGAGAAGGTAAGCCAAATTATATGAATTATTTAAGATCTTTAATAAATGAAAATGGTTTAGCTAAAGAAGTTAAACTAACAGGATGGATAGAATATGAAGAATTGCCAAACTATATAGCTTCAGCATCATTATGCGCATTACCTTTATTACCTGTAACAAGAATGAACCGCGCAAATCTTCATACAAGAATAAGAGAATATTTAAGCATGTGCAAGCCTTTTTTGGTTACGAAAACTGAAGGTATTTCAAAATCTTTGGGCAACGTAGCAATGTATTTTAGAGATTCTTCAAATGCAGATATGATCGCTGAAGACTTAGAACTCGCTTTGAAAGATGTTGAAAATAGAGATTTTAGCTTTATGCGAAGCATAGCGAAAAAATTGGATTGGAAAAATATAATTTATCAGGATTTCAAGGTTATGGAAGCAATAGTTGAAGGCAATGTTAAAGATCTTAGAAAGTTCGATTTGAAACTAAATTGATAATTTTAAGATTGATTGGAGAATTTGGAAGCGAATTAACAGGCCCTTCAAAGCAAGCATATCTTTTAACTAAAGGTTTGGAAAATAGAGGAATTAGCTCAATAATCTTAACCTTTAAAAAAGGATTAGTAAATTTAAAGAGAAGTAAAATAATCGAATATAAACCATTTTTCGGCTCGGGTCATTACAAGCTATCTTTGAAGATGGTATTTGATTCTTTAAAAAAAGATTGCAACATAATTCATGTTCATGGCTATAGGAATTTTCAGACAGATGTAGGAGCTATATCCTCTTTTATTAGAAAAGTACCTTTAATAATTACAACGCATGGAACTGTTAGAGGCTATGAATTCTTGGATTTAGATTTGAAATCAAGATTGCCAAATATAATCTATGATGCAATAACAATGAAGTTTTCTTTAAAAATAGCAAAGAAAATCGTTGCTACGTCAAAAAGTGAAGCAAAAGAATTGATTAGTTTTGGGATTCCAGAAAATAAAATAAGAATAATTCCAAACGGTATAGAATTTCCAAATATTGATATAAAAAAAGAAAATAAAGAAACAATAAATTTACTTACTGTAAGCAGATTGACTTATAAAAACAATTTAGAAATGGCAATCAGAGCTTTTTATGAAGCTTATAAAAGAAATAATAAGCTTCGTTATATAATAGTTGGAGATGTAATTCCTAGCAGATATGGAAAAGAAGAAAAAGGATATAAAGAAAAGCTAATTAAATTATGCAAGGATCTAGGTTTGCAAGATAAAGTAATATTTAAAGGATGGCTAAGCGGCGAAGAATTATGGAAAGTTTATTGCAATTCAGATTTATTCCTATGGAGCTCAAGATATGATAACTTTGCACATGCTTTGGTAGAAGCAGCTTACTTTAAGTTACCAATTATAAGTACGCCTGTTGGTATAGCTGAGGAGCTCATAGGAAAAGAAGGAGGCTTCATTGTAAATCATGAAAATTACAAAGAAATGGGCGAAAGAATAATTGAAATTGTAGAAAATCCTAAACTAATAAAAGAAATGGGCGAGCATAATCATAAGCAATCTTTAAATTATAGCTATGAAAGAATGGTTGAAGAATATTACAAATTATATAAAGAAGTATTGCAATATAAGTAAGAACAACAAAACAATGGGTCACATTTACGTTACAGCTAAGTTGGGAGATTCGCTTAAGAAAAAGATTAAGGATGTTAAGATGCTCGTTGATACTGGTGCAACATATCCATGTATTCCTAAATGGCTGGCTGAAGCATTAGGTTTGAGATTGGAAATTAAGACTATGGCCACATTAGCTGATGGAAGGATTGTTGAGACATGGTATGCAACAACTTATATAGAAATTATAGGAAGAGGTGATTTAATTCCAATCAGAGTTTTAGATGTTGATGAGCCATTGCTTGGAGTTTTTACACTTGAAGCTTTAGGATTAGCTATGGATCCTTTGACAGGAGAAGTTAAACCTACGAGAACTTTCATAGCAAGGGCTTAATTAACAGTTACAGCAAGATAGATGCTTTCTTTTCCATAAGAGTTAACTTCATGTTAAGGAAAAATATTGTGAATACTAATAAGATTAAGCTCTCATTTGCGCCCGGATTAGAAATTGAGTTTGTTGATAGAGAAAGAGCTTTAAAACAAGTAGAAGAACTTGCTGAGAAAGGCACCAGATTCCCGATAGTCGTTTTCGGGCCTGAAGGTTGTGGTAAAACTGCATTGTTAAAACAAGCTACTTTTATTTTACGGGAACTCGGCTTTGAAGCTATTTATATTGATCCATTGCATAGAGACTTTATTGCTAATACCGATATAAGAGAAGCGATTAAGAAACTCGCTGAAGCTACCGCAGAGGTTATTGGCGTTGCTCAAGTTAAATTAGCTACCCTTGCTTTAGACATTTTTAAGGATCTTATAAGCAGATGGAGAAAGAAGTATGTCGCTATACTTATTGATGAGGTTTTCCAAGCTATTGGGCTTGATAAGGCTGAAATTTATGTAAAGAGTTTACTGAATCTAATTGAATATCCGCCAGCAAGTTATGAAGCAGTTGTTTCAATCTTAGCTACAAGTGAGGGGGTCACTAGGGGTAAAATTGGTAGACACTTATGGGCTCTATTGAAACCTATGTGGAACATGTCTAAGAGCAGTTTTGAAGAACTATATGAAAAAATACCAGGCCAAAAACCATCATTTGAGAACATCTGGAAAATTACTGGTGGCAATCCAAGGATACTTGCACAACTTTATGAGTTTAAATGGGATATAGAGTTAGTTATTAGAAACCTTATAGAATCTAAGAAGCTAGACACCTTCATATCTTCTCTTAGTGATGATGAAAAGAAATGGCTTTCAGAAGCTATTATAGACCCAGATTCATTATTAACCAGAGATAGAATACCTCTACTTAACAAGTTAGTCGAACTAAACTTAATTATCGATGCAGTTCCAGAAAGAGATCAGCGAATATGGATAGATGTGCCTCCACTAGAAAGAGATCTGGAATTAGGTATAGGAAAGCATGTTGCTTGGCAAATACCATTATATAAGGAAAGTATTAAGAAAGTTTTGATGTGATGGAATTAATTCTTATTCAGAGAAATCAAATGAATTTCACGGATAGAGATATTGATAGTTATGATGTCATTATTTATAATAGAAAATGGCATCTTTTACTTTAACCTTAAATTTATGCCAAGGTTAGCTTCGAATGATTGGAAGGAATGGCTTCAATATGCCAAGAGCGACTAGGAGGAAGCCATTTCTGCACTTAATAGAAACTCTTTTAAAGAAGCATGCTTTCATGCTCAACAATCCTGTGAAAAGTTACTTAAGGCTATCTTGATTAAACGAGGCATGTTCATACCAATACTTGATCTAATAGAACTAGCACATGAAGTAGGTATTGAAGAACCAATTTTATTAAATAAATTATCTAAGTTAACCATACACTACCATGCTTCTAGATATCCTGATGCATTAAGAATGGCTATGATAAAATATGATTTAAATACTGCAAAAGAATGTGTTGAAGTTATGAGAGAATTATGGGATACGCTAAGAAAATACTTGGAATAGATATAGGCAAAATCTGGAATGGAAAACCAGCAATAAAGTATTTAGCAAATTATATAGAACAGTTATCAAAGCTTACGAATGTAAGAGCTGTGGTAGTTATAGGTTCTAGAGCTAGAGGAGATTGGAAGTTAAGTAGCGATATAGATGCCATAATAGTTGTGGATAAAGATATATCATATACCGAGCTACCATCCCTTGGAATAGTGGATCCAAGGATATATACAGTAGAAGAACTTTTTGATGCTATAAAAACAGCTGAATATGAGCTCATAGAAGCATTTGAGGAAGGAAAAATAATTTATGATGATGGAATATGGAAGGAAAAGCGGAAAATATATGAGGAAGTCAAAGAAAGGTTAAAGATACGTAAGTACAAGAAGGGATGGAAAATATGTGCAAAGATATGAAAAATAGAAATACCATTCATAATTATATTCATGATACCTCTAAAATAGTAGTAATGCACAGCACAAATTAGAATGCAACCCTTGAGTAGCAACGTGAAAAGAATAAGGCTACGCTTTGATGATCTTCAAATTGAATTTACAGATAGAGATAGAGCGCTTAGTCAAGTATCTGAATGGGCTGATAGAGGTACCGGAAATCCAGTAGTAATCTTTGGGCCCGAGGGTTGTGGAAAGACTGCCTTCTTGCTACAAGCAGCAGCAATGCTTAAAGAGATGGACTACGATGTCTTCTACCTACATCCGCTAGACAAAATCTTCGAAGCAGAAATAGAGGAAGTAGACGTGAAAAAAGCGTTTATAGACCTAGCCCAAAGAGCGATAGCAGAGGATGCTTTGGGCAGAGTAGCATGGGCAGTATTCGATTTTGTACGCGAAGTATTAAAGAGAAGAAAAAGGAAAATGGCTGTCATAGCTGATGACGTGTTTCAAGCAATAGGACTCAATAGAGCGGCAATTTATGTCAAAGGTCTGCTGAACATGATAGAACACCCATTCTACAACTACGAAAAAATGGTTGTGTTAGTAGCAACCAGCGAGGGCATAACTCGCTATGAAATAGGCAGGCACAGGTGGGCTTATATATTACCCATGTGGAACATGAACAAAGAGGGATTCGAGCAACTCTACCAGAAAATACCAGGTCCGAAACCATCGCTTGAAGAAGCATGGAAGCTAACAGGAGGAAATCCTTACATGCTACAGGATCTGTATAGAAAGCAATGGAACGTGGATGATATAATAACAGAAATCATTGAAGCTAAAGCTTTGAGAAGATTCGTAACCTCAATGAAAGAAGAGGAGCGGGTATGGCTTAGAGAGGCGCTAGATGATCCTGACACTCTCTATACAAGGGAGAGATTGCCTCTATTGCACAAGCTGGCTGAAATAAACCTTGCGGTAAGCGACGTGTATAGCAGAATCCAGTCCCTATGGATAGACATACCACCTCCCGAAAAGGACCTAGAGCTAGGCATAGGCAAATATGCCGCATGGCAAACACCACTTCACAGAGAAGCTATAAAGAGTGTACTTATAAAAGCATGAAACCTACAGTGCTGAGGAGCACACGCCAATCCGTCCTCATCCTCAGATAAAATATAGGTAATCATGTCTTATTGTTCTAAATAGAGATAACTTAAATTGATCAAAATTAATAGAGAAATAATACAATGTGCGGAATCTGCGGCATTATAGGAGAACCTAATAAATATCTTTTGAAATTAATGTGCAACAGCTTAATTCATCGAGGGCCTGATAGCGAAGGATATTACATCGATGATCATGTTGGCTTAGGAGTAAGAAGGTTGAGGATAATTGATCTGAAGACCGGAGACCAGCCCATTCATAACGAAGATGAAACAGTTTGGGTTGTTTTCAACGGAGAAATCTATAATTTCATTGAATTAAGAAACGAGCTGAAATCAAGACATAAATTCTATACAAATACAGATACAGAAGTATTAGTCCATTTATGGGAAGAAGAAAAAGAGAAGATGCTAGATAAAATAACAGGAATGTTCGCTTTTGCAATATATGATTCAAAGGAAAAGATTGTTTTCATAGCGAGAGATAGATTTGGAGAGAAACCTTTATATTATACTTTTGTTGATGGCAACTTTATATTTGCTTCTGAGCTAAGAGCAATCATTAATTGCATTGAAAATCCTGAAGTTAATCCTAATGCAATAGCAAGTTACTTGGCTTTCTTCTACAATCATTTAGAAGAAAGTTTTATAAAAAAAGTTTATAGATTAAAGCCCGCAAGCTACATTTTATATTCTTTAAAAGATAAAAAGATTACTTTAAATTCTTATTGGGATTTGAACTTTGAGGAAAATGATGAAATGGATTTGGATGCTGCCTTAAAAATTCTTGATACAAACTTAAAAAGTATAGTAAAGAATACTTTAATAAGCGACGTTCCCTTAGGAGTTTTGCTAAGCGGAGGAGTTGATTCAAGCGTTATAGCTAAGGTTGCCTCGGAACATTCAAGACTTAAAACAATGCATGTTACTGGTAGCGAAGAAGAAGTTAAATTTGCTGAAGAAGTTGCAAACTTAATAAAAAGCGATCATAAAACAATATATGTAAAAACAGATTTCATGAAAGATTTTGACCAAATCACTTTAGCGATAGATGAACCTGTAGCTGATCCTTCAATTGTTCCAACGTTTTATATATGTAGAGAAATAAAAAAGGAAGTAACGGTTGCTTTAACAGGAGAAGGAGGAGATGAAATGTTCTGGGGATATCCTTGGATAAATATAAATGATATTCTTAGCAAATGGTTTAGCTTGCCTAAGTTCATTAGGAAAATTATGACTTCTTTAGGAAGTCATTTAAATAAAAATCTAGCAGAAACATTTCAAGACTTAAAGCGATATGAAAAATATAAGTATTATTCGTTGGATAATGCAGGTAAAAGATTGCTAAGGCTTTCTCATTTCAGCAAAGAAGAGTTAAAAAATATAATTGTAAATAGCTTCGAAGATCCTTTCATCGAATATGAAAATATGTTAAGAAAAGGTGATGGATATAAAAGCGCTGCATACGTTACCATTAAGAAAGTATTGCCGAATGATTTCTTGCATAAAGATGATAGAATTAGCATGAAAAACTCGCTAGAACTAAGAGCACCATTTTTAAATCATATTTTGATGCAAAAAATATTTAGCTTTAAAAACGAAGTAAAAATAAATCATGGAATAGATAAATATTTATTAAAAATATATGCAATTAAATATTTAAAAATACCTAAACATATAATTTTAAGAAAAAAAGTTGGATTTAGTATATCTTTAAAAAAATATCACAAAGATTTTATAAATAAAATTGATGAATTAAGTTATTTAATTAAGGAATTAAATTTAAATTATAATGAAATAAAGAAATATTATGAATATTATCCTTCCTATGAATATACAAATAGATTATTTTCAATCGCTTTACTTCTAAACTGGTATAAATTATACTTTGCTCATTAAAGTAGCATTCGTTGGACAAAGTTTTTCGCAAAAAAGGCAAAGCTATTTATTAAATGAACTAAGCAAATATTTTTTAATTTATGCATTGGTTCCTAATTGGAGTGAAAAATTAAAATATTTAGGAGTGCCGAAGCAAGTTCTTATAAATGAGAAAGAAGTAAAGTTTAACGTAATTTGGCATAAAGTATTGTTTGTAGACAAACCTTTGATACAATTTTATCCTACTGTAATTTTCAGCCTTTACAAAATAAAGCCTAAAATAGTAGTACTTAATCTTTACCATTCACTGATGGGCATATTAGTCGGGATATTCTGTAAAGTTACAAGAACACCGTTTATAGTAATTTCAGCATTAAATCCTACAATTAAATATAAGAAATTCGAAAGATTTATGCTTAGAATTTTATACTTAATCCCAGATTTTGTAGTAGTTCTAACTAATGGAATGAAAATAAAGTTAATTGAGGAACTAAAGGTCAATGAGAATAAGATCTTTATCATTCCTGAAAGTGGCTACAATGTTAAGGAAAGTATTAAGGAAAATGATAATAATTATGTAACTATCCTATATACAGGAAGACATGTATATGAAAAAGGATTATTCTACCTTATATTTGCCTTTAAGAAGTTGATAGATAAGGGATACAAAGCAAAGCTAATCTTATGCGGCGAAGGAATAATAACTGATGCTCTAAGAAAATTTTCAACAAAATTGGGCTTAAACGAGCTAATTGAATTTAGGGGTTATGTTGAAGAGGAGGAGCTACAGAAACATTTTGAGATGAGCGACGTTATAGTTTATCCTTCAATAAAGATAAAAAATTGGGAAGAACAATTTGGCTATAGCGTTTTGGAAGGAATGAGCAACGGTTTAGCTACAATAGTTACTGATTGCGGTTCATTACCTGAGCTGGTAGGAAATGCTGGTATTATAGTTCCTCAAAGAAACGTTGAAAGATTGGAAGAAGCCATGGAATATCTAATAAGAAATAAAGAGAAACTTAATGAATATAAAAAACTGAGCATAGAGAGAGCCAAAGAATTCTCCTTGAAGAATGTTTCAAAGAAATGGAAAAATTTAATAGAAGTCGCTTTGAAAATACGGAAATAATATTTGTTTTACCAAGCATAAGCGATTATATGCCATTAAGATTTGGAGGAGCACAAGTAAATACCTTAAATATAGCAAAAAAGTTATCTGAAATCTTTAAAATAACATTAATTTCTTCTTTCAGATATAAATATAAGAAAAATATACATATAAATAAAAATTTGAAAATAAATCAAGTATATTTTCCCTGTTATGATTCCATAAAAATGAATAAAATCAATAAGATTTTTTCAATTTTTGCTTCTCTATTATTTTATACCATACAAGTCTCATTTATCATAATAAAAAGCAAATCTAAAGTAATTATATTTTATGATAAATCTGAATTAATAATTCCATCAATAATAGCTAAAATTATTAAAAAGAAGGTTATTTTTTATGAAGGAAATGAGTATCCATGGAATATTTATAGAAATTATAATGTCTCATCAATCAGTTGGGGCTATAATATTTTTACAGGAAAATTAGCTTTGAAATTAGCTGATAAAATAATAGCTCAAAATGCACGAATAAAAAGAGGCATGCTACAATACACGAAAAAAGAAATAGAAATAATTCCTGTTGCTGTTGATACTGAATTCTTTAAGCCTATCTTCAAAGAAAAAGAAAATATCGTTGGCTTTTTAGGAAGATTAGAAAAAGAAAAAGGCGTCGATTTGTTACTTGAAATTGTTGACCTTGCTATGAAAAAGCATCCTGAATTAAAGTTCATGATAATCGGCGATGGCTCATATAAGAATAAATTTGCTGATAAGAAAAATGTAGTATTTCTATCTTGGGTTCCCAGAAACAAGTTACCAGATTACATAAATAAAGCTGATGTTTTCATAAGTTGTCAAGAAGGGATAGGTTTAGGAGAAAGCGAAATATTAGCGTGCGGAAGACCTATAATTACATTAAATTCCACTGTTAATAAAGAAATAATCAAACCTAATTTCAATGGTTTTTTATGTAAGCCTAAATCAGAAGATTACTTAGATTCAATTAGAACAATTTTAAATAATGAAAAGTTATTAAAAGAAATGCAAATAAATGCAAGATGGGTTGCTGAAGCCTTTCTTTCATTAAGTTCTATAGCAAATAAGTGGCTTGCCTTAATTTCTGATATAATTAAAAATTAAACCCAACAACCACATAAATGTATCATAAACTAATTGGTAAGTTCTCGCTCAATTTTATAACGTTACAATTAATGTGCAAGAATTTAATACGATAACGATATAATAAGAAATAAATTGTTAAGGATTCTATTTCTTCAAGATTTTCCAAGCATGCATACCTATCATATACCGTTTCTTTTTTTGTTAGGTAGAGAACTGAAGACTTTTGGTTTGGAAGTGTTTTTTTCCGATTACAGGAGACTGGTATGGCTAAATAATAATGATATTTCATTTTCAAAAATTTATATAAATTATAAAGCAAATAAAATAAATTTAAATATTATTTCAATATTAACTCCCTTATTTTACAATAAATTTTTTATTAACATCACTTACAATATAGAAGAAAAAAATTTAGAAAGATTTCTATTAAGAAATAAAATAGATATGGTCTTTACACATAAATATTTTAAACCAATTATTAGAATGGTCCAAAAACATAAAATTAAATTAATTTTATTTAGCGGTGACGAAGATTTCTCCAAAGAGTGGTTTGATTTTGCTAGAGAAAGCGATTTAGTATTTTGTGCTTCAGAGTATGGATTTAAAATACATAAAGAGAAAGGTATTCGTTCCGAGATACTTAGATTTGCGGTAGATGACAAACTCTTCAAACCTATTACCAAAAACAGGATATTAGATTTTGTATTTATAGGAAGAAACTTGTATGACAGAGAAAAAAAATTCTCGAAGATGATATTACCTTTAATAAAAAAATATGGTAAAAAAATACATTTATTTGGCTTTGGTTGGGAAAAATTTAAAGATACATGTAGCGTTCATGAGCCAGTATTTTGGTATTTGCAACCCTTAATTTATTCATGTTCAAAGATTTCTCTAAACGTTCATCGATTTTCATACATTGTCAACTACCGTACCTTTGAAACTCTAGCATGTAAGACCTTTTTGCTAAGCGATTATACAAATGAGTTAGAAAAATTGTTTGAAAATAAAAGAGAGATAGTTATGGTTAATGATGAGAAGGAAATTATTGAACTTGCACAGTATTTTTTAGATAATGAAGAAGAAAGAAAGAAAATAGCAAGTAATGGTTATGAAAAAGTAATAAAGAATCATACCTTTAAACAAAGGGCTAAGAAGGTTTATGATGCGATAAGACTATTATGACTAATACAAAATTGGCACCAGAATAAAATTTCGTGTTTATCGCTATTTAACTAACATTTTAAAAATACTTTAAACTGAAACTCTTAATTCGTGTGAAATAAAAAGAAATTTGACAATCCGTTAAGCTTAAACACTCTTAATTTTAATTATGTTATCTTTACATTATAACTATTATTAACTTACCTAATTAAATTATATTATGAAACAATTAATTATAAAAATCTTAGAATTAATTAATTATAAGAATCTTAAATATGTATTATATCTAATGATAGGAATATCTATAGTTTTAACTATTTATAATTTATTTAATTTAACTGCAATTGGTATTTTCTTCTTAATGAATATTTTAGCGGTAACATTAGGAATATTTTCATATATTATTATAAAACCAAATAATAAAAATAAAATAGATCCAATAATTAATTATAAAAATATTTACATAACAATTATAATATTTTTTGCTCTATTATCATTTTCCTCATTATTAGCATACTTTAGTATAACATATAGATCATTATTATATTTCATATTTTTATCATTTGCTTTCTTTATTATAGCCTTCCAAATATTATTTTTAAATCTTGATAAAAAATTAGCTAAAATTATTTTATTTGAAATAATTTTAATTGTTATAATAAATAAAATTTCAATTTATTTTATTAATTATGAAATAGCTTGGTGGGATTCATTTTTCCATTATACTGTAATTTATAATATATTTAACACAAACCAATTACCACCAGCTGAAACTAACTGGGGAGCCTTCGGTCTATTCCATACTTTTAATACGATAGTTTTAAAAATATTATTCAACGAAGTAAATATAAATTATATTTATATTGATCTTTTAATAATATTTGTTATTATTATATTTGCTTATTATATTACATATCGAATATCAAAAAGCTTTAAAGCTGGTTTATTTGCTTCAATTTTAGCATCTATATTATTACCAGATCCTCACTTTACTCCACATCCTTTTAGTTTTATGTTATTTTTAATCGCTATTTATTTACTTTACAATGTTATTTTTAATCAAAAATTATCAAGAAAAATGTTCTTACTATTAGTTTTACTATCTTTTTCTTCGTTTCTATATCATCCATCTTCTGGTATATTTTTATCTATAATTTTTATAACCATGAATATTATCTTATTTTCATTAAGAAATTTAAACAAATTATTTCCTTATATTTATTTAATAGTTACAATTTCCTATTTAATTTACGTTACTGGTGTTTTCTTTGAAGAGTTCATAAGAAGATTAACTTTACCTACGACAAACCCTGGTTATTATGAATATTTAGCAGGAGGAAAAAGTTTTCATGAATATATTTCCTATTATATTTTTTCTCATATTCATTATCCAATAATTATTTATTTTGCTTCTTTAGCAATTCCTTATTTAATTTTAAATAAAAACTTCAAAAATTATTATTTGCCAATAATAATAACAATAGCTTTTATGTTTCCTTTTATCTTATTAATTACTTATAGAATATCAGAACAAACCATTGGAACATGGTTAATTGTATTTATGGCTGCTTTAATAGGAGGAGCTTCAATTAGCACGTTATCCAATATTACAAAGAAGAAAATTTTAAGTATTTTTTTAATTTTAGTAACATTAGCTTTCTTTGTTTTTATATTAAATACCGATGATAATCTTTATTTCGAAAAATCCAGCAGTCCTTTTATTAGAGCGTTATTTAAAACAGATTCAATGTATAAAACTAAGGAATTTATGGGAGTTTTACCAAAGGATAAAAATTTCACAGCTGAACATTGGATTCTAGAAGCCATAAGCACATATGAGTATTTTGAAAAGGAAATACGTAAAGGCTTTAAACCGTTATACATGATAAAATTAGATGAGGAGGCACCTGATATTGTTTATATTTTTAGCAAATACGGTATAGAAAGAAATGGAGCATATTATGAAAAATATCTAGTTTATAATTTCATAAGTGAAATAAAAGAAAAAGAAGCAAACATCTTATTAAATTCAGATAATGTTATAATATTACAAAAATAAAAATTTCAATAATTACGTATATCTGCATAATTCAACTTTAGTATTGGATAAAACTATTCATGAATAGAACAGTTAGTTTACTTTGAATAAATTATGCTTAAAATACTACTAGTAACTTCAGGAACTGTTCAAAATATGCTTCTTTTTCCATTATCTAAAATTTTAAATAATAAATATAATTTTCAATCTAATGTGATGAATATAAACAAGTTAACTAATTTAAATAAAATAAGTTCATATTTTATTAATATTCGCCTATTTAAACCTATTAAATATTATTGGGAATATTCAAACATTTTAAGATATTTAAAAATTTTAAAACCAGATTACGTTATTACAGGTTTTCATCTTGGAAAACCCTTTATTGAAGCTTGTGAAAGATTAGATATAAAAAAGATACTGTGGGATATGGATGGAACTTATTATTATGACAGGCATATTTTCGAAGAATACAAGGATTATGATTTTATTTTTACTGTTAGTAAACTTAGCGAAAAGATCTTTAATAAACAAGGAGTTAAAAGCCGCTGGTTGCCATTAGCATTCGATCCTGATATATTTAAACCTCTCCATTATAAAAAAAAGAAATTAGATATATTTTTCGCTGGCTCAAATCTTCCTAATAGAATAAATAATTATAGAAAATATTTAATACCGTTAATTGAGAAATATGGCCATAAATTATATTTAGCAGGTTCTGGATGGAAAAAAAGCAATATAGTTAATGATTGTAAATATCTAGGAGAAATACCATATAATTTTTTAAACATATTATATAATTTAAGCAAAATTAATTTAAATATACTAAGAGATGATGTAGCAAATGATTATTTAGCAATAAATTCGAGATTTTTTGAAATATTAGGAAGCGGTTCTTTTATGATCAGCTCAGAAATCAAAGGAATTCATGAACTTTTTGAAATAAATAAAGAAATTGTAATGGTTAAATCGCGTGAAGAGATGTTAGAACTTGTAGAGTACTATTTAAATAACGAAGAAGAAAGACTTAAAATTGCCAACCGAGGATACCAAAAAGCAGTAAAATATCATACCATAGAAAAAAGAGCAGAAATAATATCAAATATTATTACAAGAATATAGCATGAAAGTAATAAAAGTAAAGTTTAGTTTAATACCGGTTATAGATGACTGAGAAGATATTAGAGTTATTAAAGAACCAAATGCTCTATAACTAAATTGGAATAACGGAATGCTGATAACTAAGAAGTTCCGATGAGAAAACAGCGAGAGATTCCTAGGAATTCTAAAAATTAAAAAAAGAATAACTCCATGAATAAAGTTTAGTTTAATATATTTCATTAGCATTTTTATGCCATTTTTTAACAAACGAGTTCTAATGATAAATGACCAATTTAATTATTTGAGCAGTGGCGGTCATTGGAGGACAATAAATTTAGCAGAAGGCCTTAATTACTTAAAATATGATGTTTGGTTAGCTACGCCTCATTTAAAATTTCATATTAAAGAACTTAAGAAAATTAATGTTTCAAATCTCATACAAAAATACAATAATAATATTATTAATCATTTATTAAATGCAGTTTTGCCTTTCAGATATGCTTTAGAAAAAACTAAATACAAATTTGTATATTTACAACTTCCAATGCCGATTACTAAAGGCTTTTGCGAGTTTATATTTAAATTCAAATTTACCCCTACCGTATTGGATTTTGGAGATCTTTGGGGGTATAAATCATATGAGAGTATTTTTGCTACCTTACATGAAGCGATAGCATCTATAATCGTTAAAAATGCTACTATTGTTACCGCTGCTTCTAATGAATTAGCTAATTACTTAAAGAGATTATCTAAAAGGAATGTTTACGTATTAAATAACTCTGTTGATTGTATTAATGTGTTTAATCCTGCTCTTTATCCTTTCGATAGAGAGAAATTTGGGATTCCAAAGGAAAAACTAGTAATAATTTATTCAGGTACAATTTCAAAATCCAAAGGTGTACATAATATAGTTCGTGTAGCTGAAAATATTCCAAAGGATTTGCTAAAAGAATTATTGTTTTTTATTGTAGGAGATGGGCCTTATTTGAATGAGATGAAAATAAACGTTAAGAAATTGGGTTTATCAAACAGCTTCTATTTTACAGGATTTGTTCCTAGAGAAGAAATACCAAAATATTTAAAATTAGCAAACCTAGGAATAGTTTCTCCTTCTCCTATAAGAGGTGGATTGATAAAACTAGCTGAATATATGGCAATGGGAATTATTCCAATAGTTCCTCCTAATTCATGGCCTACTGAACATATAAAAAATGGAACAAACGGCTTAGTCGCAAGAATAGAAGAATATCCTGTTATATTAGATAAGCTTTATAATAATAAGGAACAAATTTATAAAATGTCAAAAGAAGCAAGAACATACGCGATTGATAATTTTGATATAAGGAAGGTGGCTGAAAAATTAATAGAATACCTTTCAAAAAACGGATATTGATAACACACAATGCATTCATTCGATTGCAAATTATGAATATATAGTTATTTATTATGATAGACAATCTTAAACTATCAGTCTTAATTCATCTAAAAGATTTAGTTGATAAAGTTGAATACTTTACATTTGACCCTATATTTTATAATCCATTATGCCTAGAGAATGGTTTGAAAAAGATCAAAAGAAATACTATTGGTTTGAATGCTTATGATATTATTTTCATGATTATTAAAGTCAGAAATATTGTAAAAGAAGAATATGGATTAAGCAGCAACGAAATGCCGAAGTTTATACTAACTTTACTAATTTCAGATAAACTCAAAAATATTGAAATAAATGAAAAAATAATAAAATTTTACATTAATAGCGCTGATCTTTTAAAAAATAAATACTTTAAACTCGGTAGTTACCAATTAAGAGATAAACTTGTTAAAGTATCATTTGAAGATAAATGTAAAAGATTTCCTTTAACGCCAATAATTACTCCGAATAGTATACTCATTAGATACTTTAGAGAGAGCTTTGGGGTGCCAGAAAAAGTTAATGAATTTCTTGAAAAAATTAGAAACATAAAAGAAAGAATTATTATTCCTCTTGCCTGTTTTATTAGGAGTGAAAACGATTTATTGAACTTTGAAAATATTTATGAGAAAATTAAGGATAATTTGTATAATTTTAATGAGATAAATTGGTTAGAAAAGTATGCTATAAAAACAGATAAAACAATCTTACTAATTAACCAATTACCTAAATCAACAATTCCAAGCAGATACGAGAAGATGGCATTTGCATTAGCAAAGTATCAAAAGATTTCAATTGCAAAATATTCAATAGGTTCTAGTAGACCTTTACGACTGCTTATTAACGCAAAATACGATGCAATAATTGCTGGCGATATAATTGATTTTGCTTTAGGGTATGTCATAAGTAAACTAAGAAGAATACCGAACTTCAATGATGTAAGGGATCCATATCTGGATTTTTTCACACGCTCATTAATGTTAAATAAACTTCTCCTTACCATTTTTATCAATAAAGCAAAGAAGGTGTTTTATGCTGCAGCGTATTTAAAACATGAATACCGAATAGAAAAAAATAAAGCGGTCTATTTGCCAAACGGTGCATTTTTAGAATGGATGTCTGAATTAAATGACAGAAAAGATAATTACGATTTATGTTACGTTGGAGGATTAGGATTTATATCTAATTATTTAAATAATATTTTTGCTTTAATCAAAAATTTGCAAAAAGAGCTTAATTATAAAATATCTATGCTTTGGATAGGAGTTAATAAAGAACAAAGGATAAAATTACAAAAATTCATCGAAGATGAAGGTATGTATGACTCTGTTAAAGTTATTGAAGCTGTTCCTCATACTAGATTAAAGCATTACATATCTCAATGTAAAATAGGTCTAAATCTTAAAGCAATAGGGGGTGGAGGAAAGGAATTCGATTACGCAGTACTTGGATTACCCTGCATAAGATTAATAAAGAAGGGGAGAGAAGGGGATGATCTTCCTTGGGTGATAAAAGTAAGCAATTTTGAAGAGATGAAACAAGCTATAAAAAGATTGCTTCAGGATGAAAACTATTATAAAGATTTATCATTAAAAGCCATAGAAAGTATAAAAAATTTCTACAATCTAAATAAAATTTCAAAGATTCTTGTTGAGGAGATATTTGAGAAATGATAAAGGTAGCTCTAATAGGTTTAGGTTATTGGGGAAGGAATTATTTGAGAGTTTTGCAGAACATTGAAGGAGTTAAATTAAGTTACGTTTGCGATAGCAATCCTGAGGCTTTTAAGGGTGTTCCAAGTAATGTTAGGACTACTTTAGAATATGAAGATATAGTTAAAGATGATGATATTAAGGCAGCTTTCTTAGCAACACCCGCTTCAACTCATTACAAAATAGCCAAGTTATTCTTGGAACAAGGTAAGCACTTGTTAGTTGAGAAACCTTTGACAATGAATGTTAAGGAAGCATTTGAACTAGCAAAAATCGCTAAAGAAAACAAAGCAATATTGATGGTTGGTCACATATATTGCTTCCATCCTGCTATTCAATATTTGAGAAAATTAATTAAAAATAAAAAGCTAGGAAAAGTTTTCTATGGAATAGCAATTAGAATAGGCTTAGGACCAATAAGACAAGATGCAAGCTGTACTTGGGATCTTGCAACCCATGATATAGCCATTTTGGATTACCTATTCAATAGCATGCCAATCTATGTTACTGCAACAGCTACAACCTTTCTGCAAAAAGATAAAAATATTTATGATTATGCTTATATTCATTTGGAGTATCCTGAAATGCAATTCGCAATAACTACAAGCTGGTATGCAGCAGAGAAAATTAGGAGCTGGTATATTGCAACTTCTAAATATTTAATAAAGTTCGATGATATGAATAAAGAATGGCCATTGGCAATTTATCAAAGCAATATTGAGAAAATTAAGCAAGAAGATTTAATAAAAAAGCAAAGTGAAATTTATAAAGGGAAATTATATATGCCAAGGATAGAAAAGGAGGAACCTTTAATGAAACAGGTTGAGCATTTCATTAACTGTGTTAGATTTAACAAAGAGCCTTTAACTAATGCTTACCAAGCTATTAGAGTCATTTCAATTTTAGAAGCAGTTGAAGAATCTATAGAGAAAGGTAAAAAAGTTAAAGTGAAAAGTTATGATATTGAATAAGGAATTCGTAAAGCTTGGAAAGAACTGCAAAATCGATGATACTGCAATCGTTGGCTATATGCCTAGCAGAAAGATCAATGATCTAACTTTAGAAATTGGAGATAATGCAATAATTAGAGCAGGATCTATTATTTATTTAGGTTCAAAGATAGGAGAAAATTTCGAAACTGGGCATAATGTTATAATTAGAGAGGAAAATATTATAGGAAACAACGTGAAAATTTGGAGCAATACTGTAGTAGATTATGCTTGTAAAATAGGTAATAATGTAAAGATTCATTGCAATTGTTATATTGCTCAGCTCACAATAATAGAGGATGATGTATTCATAGCACCAGGAGTTATGATAGCAAATGAAAAATATCCAACAGGAGTTTTTTCTTTAGAAAGAATAAAAGGACCAATAATCAAGAAAGGAGCGAAGATTGGCATCAACGCTACTATTTTGCCAGGAATAACAATTGGTGAAAATTCTTTGATAGGAGCTGGCTCAGTCGTTACTAAGGATATTCCTAGTAATAGCATAGCTTATGGAATTCCCGCAAGAATTTCAAAAACAATCTAATTTGTTAAATGCTTTATCTAAAAATATAATTTAATTAAATGCTTTCTTTAACTCATTATTTATATAATAAATCTAAACTTACATTTCCATATTATACCATAGGTTATTATGATTTCCCTGAAACATATTTAAGATCAAGAAAATTAGAAATATTAAGACGAAAATTTTATAAAGCTAATTTAATGAAACAGCTTAAGAAAATAGGCATAACTAAAAAAGAAATCGTGAATTATTACTTTGAGCTTAGAAATTGTAAAGATATAATAAGAAAAATATATGAAATCCAAGCAAAAGTTCCTAGATCTCGTTATGGTGGCTATCCTAATCCTGAGATATTTTATATCTTAATGAGAAAAATAAAACCAAAAATTGTTGTAGAAACTGGTGTAAGCTTTGGCGTAACTTCTTCTTTCATCCTTCAAGCAATGGAAGAAAATGGATTTGGGACTCTTTATTCAATTGATTTGCCTTTTGAATTCGCAACTAAAGAGGAAGTAGGTATAATTGTTCCAAAAAGGCTAAGACATAGATGGGAACTAATATTAGGAGATAGTAAAATCGAATTACCGCGTTTGCTTAAAGATTTGGATTCAATAGATGTTTTCTTCCATGATTCTCTGCATACTTATGAGCATATGATGTTCGAATATAAAACAGCTTGGCCTAAAATTAGAAAAGATGGTATCTTAATATCTGATGACATACACTTAAATAATTCTTTCATAGATTTTTGCAAAGCAGTAAAATGCAAACCTATTATACTTTCAGCAAATCTTGGTATAATAGTGAAATAATTTAGGATATAAGATTTCGATATATTATTTTAATTAATTTTTAAATTTCATAATTAATTCTTGATCATATCTTATTTATTTTAATAGTTTTGCGAATAAAGTTTTTATACAGAATTAAGGAGTTATATAAAATACAAAGGTGATATTAAATGAAGAATAATAGAAAATTTGCTATAGTAGTTCCAACAAACAGAATACTTAATTCATGGCTATCGTATGCTGAAAACTTTAGAATATTTGGTCATCCTCTTGAAAAGGTAATTCTTATAGCTGTTGACGATTACAGTCCTTATGTGAATGAAAACATCAAAATTCTGGAGAAAGCAGGAGTGCCATATGAGTATTGGACTATACCTATGCAAATTGATTTCTTTAAAAAGAGCTTTGGTTCTAATTGGGAAAAATATTGGGAGATCATACCACATAGAACAGATGCATGCCGCTCATTTGGTTATATCATCGCAGCACTTAAAGATGTAGATGTAATAATTACTTATGATGATGATAATTGGGCATTAAACTTGAAGGAAAATGATTTTGATTATCTCGGTGCACATGATATTGTAAATTCCCATATTAAGGAAGTTGAAGTTTCATCTACTAATGGTTGGTTTAATACAATATTTATGTTAATGACAGAACCATCAAACCGTATTTATGCTAGGGGGTATCCTTATAGTAAAAGAGGGACAGATCAATATCATTATAAGCCCTCTGAAGGAAATGTAATGCTTAATGTTGGACTTTGGACTGGGAATCCTGATGTTGATGCTATCACAGTTCTCAGCGAAGGTGCTATGAATGGTCTTCCAATCACAAAAACTACAGGGCTAAAAAGCCATAAAAGAGTTTTACTTTCAAAAGATACATTTGCACCTATCAATACAGCAAATACTGCTTACTCAATAAGACTTCTTCCGATAATGTATGATACTTTTCAAGGAGCATATGTAGGTGAACTAAAGTTAGATCGATTCGGAGATATTTGGTGTAACCTTTTTATAGAAAAAATTATGGCAAAAATTGGAGGGAGAATTTCAATAGGAATACCAATTGTAGAACATAGAAGAGAGCCAAGAAATACTTTTGAAGATTTCATGAAAGAATTCTGGGGCATCATAGTATCTGAAAGATTATTTTATGTTATAAATGAAATAGAAATAAATGCAAAATCATATACAGATGCATATTTGGAACTTATATCTCAATTAGAAAAGCGTTTGGATTTTCTTAGTTTTGATAAGGAAAGTTTACGCAAATACTTTAATAAATTATTAAATTCAATGAGACTTTGGGTAGAACTGCTTGAGTCTCTTTTTCTTATATAAGTCTTTTGAATGATAACATATTACCTTTCAACATACCCTAAATAAAAAAACAAAATGTCATCTATTAAATCTATTATCTGCTATACTATAACCAATAATAGATCTCTTCAAATTATGTTGGCGTTTATAGATATTTGTTTAATTATGATCATAAAAGAATTAAAGATGCTTGATAATATTTTGAAAGTTACTTTCAATTTAATTATTACTAGACCTTGGCAAATAATGGAAGAGATAAAGAATTTATTATTAATTTTGGATAAAGTTAAACCTAAAGTAATTTTAGAAATCGGAACAGCGAGAGGTGGTACATTATTCTTGTTTTCGAATATTGCACATGAGGAGGCTATATTAATTTCAGTTGACCTATATCAAACTATCGAGAAAAGAATTTTATTCAGATATATTAAAAAAGGAAAGCAGAAAATCTATTTAATTCAAGGAGATTCGCATAGTATTGAAACGTTGAGAAAAATTGAAGAAATTCTTAAAGGTAGAAAAGTAGATTTCCTTTTTATAGATGGTGATCATAGCTATGAAGGAGTTAAGAGGGACTTTGAAATGTATTCACCTTTAGTAAGAAAAGGCGGAATAATAGCTTTTCATGATATAATTCCTGATTATTATACAAGATATGGAATTAAGACAAGTACATGGGCAGGTGAGGTTTATAAATTTTGGAATGAAATTAAAGAAAAATACGAACATTTGGAAATGGTCAAAGATAGAGAACAAAATGGATTTGGTATAGGTGTCCTTTTTGTTAAATAATGAGGCAAAAATTTAAAATGAAAAAAATAATATACTTCTCTCATTGGGGTTATCCAAGAGGTGCACGTGACAGGACTGACTTTTTGCTAGAAACTTTATCTAAAAAGTATCTAGTTTTAGAATGCGGAGGCTGGGAGACTAAAAGTTTATTTAAAATTGATTTAAGGATTTTAGAAATGAATGATAATTTGTTTCGAATTAGAATTCTAATTCCTCGATTATTGTCATTCCTAGATAAATTATTTAAATTACCTATTTCACGATATATAACTTATGTTTTAATTTCATTAAAGCTTAAATGCGATATTATCATAATACATGGTTCTTTAACTTCTTTGGTATTTGCTTTATTTTTATTGAAAATCTTTAAAAAGATAAAGCTGATCATTGATATGGATGATTTAACTGTAAGGATGAGTTTAATAGGAAAAAAGATAAATTTCTTTGACTACATTAAAATAATTCTGAACGAGGTAGTAAGCGTAAAGCTAGCTGATAAAATTCTCACATTGACCAATTTTGGGAAATATTATCTTGCTTCTATAAGTAAAAAATCCTTGGACAAATTCTTTGTTTTACCCGAATTAGTTAAAAACAGATCAGAATATGGTCAAAGTAAACTGGATATAAGAAAAGCATTGAATATAAGAGAAAATGATTTTGTAATCATTTGGTCTGGCATTATAAGAGATTATCAAGTAATTGGGCTTTTGAAGTTAATTTATGGATTATCTTTATTGGAAAACAGTATTAAAGAACGTATTGTTTTTTTAATTGCTGGGACATCATGGAGGCAAGAGTTTATAAAAATCTTAGAAAATTACGCAAAGAAATTTAAAGTTAATATAAGGTATTTAGGTCCATATGATAGGAATAAGCTTTTTTCATATCTTAGTGCCTCAAACTTGGCTGTACATGTTTTACCTAAAGATATAGCTACTTCTTTTATCACAGGTATTAAATTATCTGAATATTTATCAGTAGGCATTCCAATACTGGGTTCAAATTTAGCTGGTATACGCGAAGTTATTGGTGATAAATATCTTTTTGATATAAATAATCCTGAAGATATTAAGTGTAAAATTCAAAATATTGTGACAAATTATGGTGAAGCTGTCGAATATTATAAAAGTGTAAGAGATTCTTTTTTTAATAAAAATAAAATTGATAAATTGCTAAATAGTTTATTAGATTTTATTGCTGAGTAAATTTACAGGATTTATTCGTTAGCCTAATAATATTTGGAATACATTAAAATTACATGAAATTTATTAAATGTAGTAAATCATGCGTTATTTTCTGTAAAGCTTTTTAACAAAATTAAGTTATCCTAAAATGAAGTTGATTTATAAGATAAATATAAACATATGAAATGGGGGAATCTATAGGTTGTGTTATTTTATTAGTTAACATAAAAAAAAGGGTATATGCTTTCAATGGATAAAGCATTAATAAACAAATTAAATGATAAAGAGGTTTGGCAAAAATACTTACAGAATAAATCTAAATAAAGAGAATTAATTAATTTTTTAGATTAAGTTTGAAATACTGGAAGTTTAAGAGAGTTGAACAGAAAACAAATCGAAAAAGTAATAGGTATTTAAATATTTCGAAAATATGAGAGTAAAGATTTAAATACTTTTAAATAATTAGATTAGTATGCCAAAAAAAGAAAAAATTATAATAGTAACGATAGCATTAGCAATTACAAGCATGCTATTATTATCAGTAATTAAAGAACAAACAAATGTATACGCACTTACTTTTGTAGGAGAAACAATACTTGGAGGAAGCAACCAAGATGTGGCCAGAGGTGTTGCAGTATGGGGTACAAACCATGTAATTGTGGGATATACAAAAAGCTTTGGTGCTGGTGATTATGATGCATTTATTGCTGTAACAGACGGGGCAACCACTAGTATGTGGACTTTTGGAACATCCAATGATGACTATGCATTTGCTGTTGCTGTCTATGGTGGCTATGCTTATATTGTAGGTACGACAAGAAATCCAAGTAGTTATTTTGATATATTTGTAGTTAAATGGGATTTGGCTAATCCTGGCATAGATGCTCAAATTGCTATTGCTTCGCCATTTACTGATAGAGCTTTTGGAGTTACTGTTGGCGCGAATTATGTATTTGTAACAGGACAATTCAACGAAAAAGAAACATTTTTAGCAATATTAGATGCAGCTAATTTAAATTTACTACATTTTGTAAGACTTGATGCAGGTACTGATTATGAATTTGGTTATGGAATAGATTATTACTGGACAGGAAGCACATATATTATTATTATAGGAGGATCGACGAAATCTGTTACTTTTGGAGGACATGATGCTAGTATTTTAAGAATCAATTGGACCCCTGCTTTTACTCCTAGTTTAGTATGGTCTTTAAGGTTTGGAACCTCTGCAGATGATGTAATACAGGCAGTTAAATTTACTTCTTCAAGTACTTTTGTTGTAGCTGGTGTTTCGAATAATAATGGTTTCTTAGCAAGCTTCACAATAGATGGAGGAGTTATAGCTGGAAAGGCTACAGTATTTGGTACCTCAAGCAGAATAAATAGCATTGCTTATGACGGTACATATTTATATGCCGCAGGACAATTCCACAATCCGCCAAATGCTGATGATGCTCTAATATTACAAATAGATAATAGCGGTGCTTTGGTAGATGCAAAAGGTTATGGCAAAGCAACCATTGATAGAGCCCATGGAATTGCAGTTAGTGATAGCAATATTGTTGTAGTAGGTGAAACTAGCACCTCTAATAATAATGTTTTCACACCTTCGTTTAATTTCGCATGGATTCAATGGAACCCAATATCTACACCACCTAGTTATACTCCATATCTATATACTGGAAGTGTTTCATACTCCGCTTTTTCGTTTACACCTTCAACATACAATCCAGGTTTTACGTCAGCTTTACAATCTATAGTTTCAGGAGACGGAGAAGCCTTCTACGTAAGATTTACTTCATAAGATTAAATTATTTTTTAATTAATTTTTTATAATCAAAAATATTTTTTTGGATAAAATACAGAAGATTAATTATGTTAATATTAATAAATATTTTTAGCTAAAATAAATTTTTAAAAGTTATCTGGTTTATTACTATTTCGATTCCCAATAAAAAACAAAAATCATGAAAATAATCTATATGTATTTCGGTTGGGATTTTTCAGGATATAAAAAAGGTTACCAACGATTTGATATTATTGTTTCGGAGCTAAGAAAAGCTGGTCATGAAGTTCACGTTATAGGTCTAAAAAGGATATGGAATAATAAAAAGCAAAAAATATTCGGATACTTTGAACAAGCTGATTCTGCTATTAACATTATTGAACCTAGGTGGGCTTCAATGATTGATGTAATAATAGATAGGTTGTTTATTGCCAACTTTTTTGAAGCTATAATGTTTCTAATTTTATGTCTAAAAATAAAACCAGATGGAGTAATTATTCAAGATGAACCTGTTGGTTTTAGCTTTTGGTTTACAATATTTTCAAAAATATTTAAAATTAAAACATTTGTAGATTATCAGGATTTAATTGCAAGATTATGTTCTTATCCTAATAAAAAAGGATTATCATATAACTTAGGTATATTAATTAACGAGAGAATAATTCCGAAAAATGTAAAGGGATTAATAGTTACAACTGAATTTGGAAAGAAATACTTTAGTCCTGTAGCAAGAAAAATTTTTATAATAAGAGAATTGGTAGACCCAGAAATCTATAATAATGTATCAGAAGAAGTTAAAAATCAAGTCATTTCAAAATTTAATATAAATTTAAAGAAATACAAAATTTTGTGGGTAGGTAGACTCCATCCAAGGCATTTAAAATCTTTAGTTATATTATTTAGGGCTGTAAGTGAAATATCATCCAAAGAAAAAATACAAATAATCATTGTAGGAAGTGGTGAGCAACTTTCATATTTGATGAGACTTGGCAAAACGTTATCACTTGATGTGGTCTATACAGGTTATTTGACCCCTACTAGTAAAACATTGGTAGCCTTGTATAAAGTATCAGATATAGGATTTATGAGTGGTATAAATGAGATATTCATGCATTTCGTTGCAGGACTTAAATTATCTGAATATTTAGCAGCTGGTCTTCCTGTAATTGTTCCTTCTTTATACGGAATTAAAGAAGTAATCAAAGGTAATGGTGTTTTATACAATCCTGATAACTTAAACGATCTTAAGCAAAAAATAATCTTTATGCTAAATGCAGACTTGAAAGAAATGAGTTATGCGTCAAAGGAAATCGCCCATAAATTACTATCTCCTATGGCTTTTCGAAACATTTTAAACGATTTTATTGACTTTCTAAAATGTAAAGAAAAGAGAATTAAATAAAAGTAGCTTATACTATTTATTATTTATAATGTATACGTAAGTTTTTGAAGTAAGAAAAGTGGATAAGGCATTTCCAATTATCATTTAATAATTTAAGTAAAGATTCCGGTGATAATGTAAGATTTTTTACCATACTTTCAAATAATAATTAAGAGAATCATATTGATTATGGTAGATTTAAAATGGATATTCGTTTAATATTAAATAATTTGGTATAATTCATGACAAGATTTAGAACCCCTCTTACCTTATATTATTCTTTGAAGGGAAAGATCAGTTTTATTTTAGAAATTGAAACCATAATAAAAACATTCGAGAATTTTAGTGATGCAGTTTTATATTTTGCAGGCATTAAAGATAAAGCAAAATTGAAATTTAGAAGCGGTTTAATTATAGATGTCAATAAAGAAACAAAATGGTTAGCTTATGTTTTATACGAGCTATATAAAAGTGTTCCATTAAAGGATGCAAAAGATACTTGTGAATATTGCTGGCGCGTTGATTGGCAGAATAAAATTTTAATTTTATCAAATGGATTGCGCTTTTACTTATATTCAGTAAATCCATTGATTTTCTCTGAAACCTTTATTCATGATATTCATTTCGTAGGATTTGATTTAAAAGATAAGGTAATTGTTGATGTTGGGGCTTTTGTTGGAGATACAGCGTTATATTATGCGAACTTTGGAGCGATCGTCTATGCTTACGAACCGCATCCGATCAATTTTTATTGGCTTAAGAAAAACATTGAATTAAATCCGCACTTAAAAGATAGAATAAAAATATTTAATGAAGCAGTAGGTAAAGATGAAGAAATCGAAATATCTATAGGAGAAAGCATAAATGGAGGTTTTAGCATATATGGTCAAGTTAAAGGGAAAGTTCTGAGCATAAAAAGTGTAAGCCTTAGAAAGATTCTAGAAGAAAACAATTTAAAGGATCCATACTTGTTGAAAGCCGATTGTAAAGGCTGCGAATATTATATTATCGAAGATGATGCAATTTCAAAATTTGAAAAAGTGAAAATTGAATATACAGGTTTCAATAAACCAAAAGTAGACTATATAATAAATAAATTAAAAAGCAAAGGTTTCAGCAAATTTAGAATATACAAACACAATTGGGCAATTTATCATTTATCAGACCATGGAACAATATATGCAGAGAAATAACAATAAATTGTAGCAAAAATATTTAATTCTCATATATTAAGGTATAACTTAACCAATTATCATGCTTATATTATTGGTGTACATAGAAGTAATGCGTGTGCTTACATACTTGGATGGTTCGCAATAAGTTCACATAGTTAAGCGCTTTATATGTGTAATATAGCTATTATTGAATTTTTCATAGACAATATTAAGCCTGAGGAATTTAAAGGAAAAAGAGTGCTTGAAGTTGGGAGTAAGTATGTTAATGGTAGTGTAAGACCGTTGATCGAGAATTTTTGCTCTCCGAGGGAGTATGTAGGTATTGATATCGAAGCTGGGAAGTTTGTTGATGTGATCTTGCCTGCTGAAAAGTTAGTTGAATATTTTGGTCCAGAATCTTTTGATATTGTAATTAGTACAGAATTGTTAGAACATGTTCAAAACTGGAGATTAGTGATAAATAACATGAAAAGCGTTTTAAAGAGCGGTGGATATATATATTACAACTCGTTCATACGGCTTCCCATATCATGCATATCCTTATGATTTTTGGAGGTATGAGATTGAGGATATGAAGAAAATTTTTAGCGATTTTGAAATTATTAAATTAGTTAAGGATCATGAAGCTCCTGGAGTATTTCTAAAGGCTAAGAAAATATCAAAAATACTAATAGATTTATCAAACATAGCTCTATATTCAATGATATTAGGTAGAAGAACAACTTTAATACCCAAATTATCAGATATGCCTTTACAAAGAAGACTTACACTTAAACTTTCAAGCTTAAATGCTAAACTAATAGGTATACTTAATATGTTAATTTTACGTAATTTAAAATAAGTGAAAATTAAATGTACTCTTGTCTCAGCATTTCAATTATTTACAGATTTTATGCAACGTTGACAGTTTGAGTAAAAAGATTTCTGCAAATTATCTTAAGTTTTACAAGAAATCATTATATAAAAATAAACTTAAGAAATTCAAAGATACTTGATGATATTTTGTAATTACTTTCAATCTAATTATTACTAGACCTTGGCAAATAAGAAGATAAATAAAGAATTTATTATAAATTCACTTTTTCCAAATGTAGCAACAAAGGAGGACGTAAAGGAACTTAGAAGCGAAATGGCACAGTTAAGGAGAGAGATGGCACAGTTAAGAGATGAGATGCATAGCAACTTTAAGTGGACTATAGGAGTCGTGTTGTCGACAGGGTGTGCAACCGTGACCCTAATTCTTCTTAGACTTATAGGAGCAATATGAGTAAAATTACTGAGAGCAGCTTATCAATTTTCCTTTGATTTTATGCAAGCTTAGCATTATCTCTTAAATTTAATAATAGAAAACAGGGATAAACAAAGAATTAGGCGATGGATTAGGGGTGATTAGATAGTGGTAGGATCTTTACTTGAAATAGATCTTGAGAAGCTGTTATTAAGTATTGAGAGTAAATGCAGCATAAAGCTACCAAGAAGGGTTATTAAGACGTATTTGGATGTGGAGCATGATATGCTGTTCATAAGATTTAAAGAGCCTAGCAATACTGAAGTTGGAGAACCACTGGAGATGAAAGCCATTGCAACTTTATTCACTGAGGAGGAAACAAATGAAATCACAGCACTTGAAATAATTGGAATAAGCGAACTACTGAAGGAGTTAAATCCTGGTCTTAAGAGAAGCGGATGAAATGCTTTAAAGGAAGTCTTATCCTTAGCTAAATGTTTTTATGTTCTCAATTAGATGTCTTAATTTTCTTAATGAAACAGTTCTTATAAAAAAATTTCATTTGCTTTTACTATTTTTACAGGCCACTTTTAAAGATAATATTTCATATTTGTCCTAGTAAATAAAAGATTAAATTTAAATAATATTAAGTCTGAGGAATTTAATGTAGTTAAAGTGTTCTTAAATGAACTCAGACTGGTGGAGTAAAAGAAAAGAAATTTTAGCGCATGCAAGAGATTATGTTAGGGAAATAAAAGAGATATGTGTAAAGGAGATTGATAAGAATTGCAGAGTAATTCTTTTTGGATCAATTGCTAGAGGCAATCACAGAATAGACAGCGATATTGATGTTTTAATAATTACCGAACTTGCAAACGATATATGGAAAAGAGCAGAAATTGCAGTAAAAATTCACGGAAGGTTAGGCTTTAGCGACCCGTTAGAGCTTCACATAGTTACTCCAAAAATTTATGAGGAATGGTGCAAGGGATTTATAGACGTTTATGAGGAATTCTAAGATCAATGAGAACACAAGAAGAAGTTGGTATGGGAAAAATTCTGAGATAAAAAATTTATGATTTGTTAAAATAACTTCTAAGCATATCAAATTATCAGGTTCTTTAAGCAATTCTTCAGGAATTTCAGGAGGGAAATAAATTTTCACAAATTTGAATAGATACTTATATTTATTTTATGCGATAATCTTGATTGTATAAAGATAAGAATAGTTACTGTCCTTGTGAGTGAGACATAAAAATCAGAAATATTACTTGGGATACCCCAAGTTTACTTGGGGTAGGGTAAGTTAGCTGTTTAATATAAGTCCTAAGGAAAGGAGAATTGATCTTTACGATTTCGAGAAAGAATTTGAAGAGTTAAAAAGGGCTTGAAAACTCCCTACCTTTTTAATCAAGAGAAGTGGAAGTGATAATTCGTTAAAACTTTCGTGAAAATCGTTAAATTCAAGCGAACCCGTGAAGGAGCATTAGGTCTTCTGAAAAGCTTCAGATGTTACATCTTCAAAGAGATATAACAAATTTGAGATGGAGTCCTAGGTATACTAGAGGA